>JGI11705J14877_10000362_pt1 | contig 28936 bp, 23 predicted proteins | sample Etolaghawater15m_FD_14877 | JGI IMG/M metagenome (IMG submission 14877)
AACGTTTTATTTGTAATATTTAGTTAAGTTTTAATTGTTTTCAAGTTAGTGTGATCTGATCTGAATCTTGGGTCACGTCAACATGAAACTCCAAACTCCAGTAAAGGACTGAGTGCAGAGTATATCAGGTCTAAGGTAGAAGCTGTTTCAGCATGAACAATTGCTCTGGAGATAGGAATGAAAAAGTATGTAATTGGAAACTGGAAAAGCAATAAGACCAGAAAGAGCGCTCAGGAATGGTTTGCCGAATTTGCTGATCTTTATCGCCCGGTGGATGGTTTAGAAGTTATTGTTGCACCTTCTTTTATTTGTCTTTGCAGTTTGTCAGAGTATGTTCAGGCTCTTGAGTTGATAAATTTTTCCCTTGCTGCTCAGGATGTTTCTCCTTTCCCCAAAGGTTCCTATACGGGGGCCGTGGCTGCGGATATGATAAGGGGAATGGTTGAGTATGTGATCATCGGCCATTCAGAACGAAGACGCTATTTTCACGAAACCTCCCAGGACACAGCAAACAAGATGTCAGAGACGGTGGCTGCTGGTCTCAGGCCCATTGTCTGCATTGATCAACCCTATGCCATGTCCCAACTCACTGCTTTCAATGATATCGATTGTGATGAACTGCTTATTGCGTATGGTCCAAAGGAGGCAGCAATGGCAAGAATCCCCGAACAGCCGAAGCGTGTGGCAGAGGCGGCCCAGTTTATCAGCCAGGTGCAGGTAAATAGGCCCATCGTGTATGGAGGTTCGTTGCTGGTTGAGAATGTGGATGAGTATATTGCGCTTCCGGAGCTTTCAGGGCTCATTGTCGGGCAATCAAGCCTTGATGCGAGATCTTTTGCAGGGATATGCAATAAGGTTGGTGATTTTCTCAAATAATTCGCCATCCTCAGTGATGTCGGATAGCTATTGGCTGCGGGTGCTTTTTAATCTGATTCCGCCACCTTGACTTTACCAGCTTCCCTGCTATTTTTTCTTTTTTTTGGGCAGTAAAGAAGATGCGACAAAGCCTGCGGAATACAGGCCGGCCGCCACAAGGCCGATAATCCCGAGTACTCCAAGAATACCCTGTTTTTTGGCCAGTGAATCTGCGAGGATTAAAATGGAGGACCCCACGATAAGAGCAGAAATAATCATGGAGATTCCCATAACCCGGCTTGAAAGATCAATCTTGTCGGCCAGGTGTTCGATTCGTTTCATCTCAAGATTCAGGGTAAGTCGATTATGTCGCACCTGATCCAGGATTCGCTGCACATCAAGGGGTAAATTCTCTATAAGCTCCCCGTAATTATTCATGCTTTTCTGCATGCGATCTCGAAGTGCGGTGAACCCGTATCGTTTTGTTACGACCTCTTTGATTTGAGGCTCAACGTGGGCCAGCACATTAAAAGAAGGGTCAAAGTGTTCCGCCACGCCTTCAATAGTTGTGAGTGCTTTGGTGAGCATCAGCAGGTCGCTGGGACAGCTGATATGATAGCGTTGCAGCATGGCGAAAAAATCGGAAAGCAATTTTGTGATATCAAGCTGCTTCAGGTCAGCGTTCTCAAAGGCAGCAACCATAATCTGTGCGTCTGATCTGAAATCCCTCTTGTCGGTGACGGCAGGATCCACATCGCTGAGTTCAACTACCACCCTGCAGAGCTTGTCAATGTTTCCCTGGATGATAGCTGCCACCAGATCAATGAGCTGTTCAGCAGTTTTTTTGTCCAGCTGTCCAGTCATTCCGCAATCGATAAAACAGAGGTGCTGGCCAGGAAGCAGAAAGATATTGCCAGGATGCGGATCAGCATGAAAAAAACCGTAACGGAGACACTGTTTGAAAACTGCATCTGTTCCATTGGCTACGATTTTTCTTCTTTCTTCAGGGCGGAGGCTTTTTGGATCAACCGACGATAAAGGGCGTCCTTTGATTTCCTCAAGAGTCAGAACATTACGGGTGGATGCCTCCCGATAAACCTTGGGAAAACTGATGTTGGGATCATCTTCAAAGTAGCGACGCAATTTGTCCGTTGCCTGTGCCTCTTGAAGGAAGTTCATTTCTTTTATCATTTCACGGGAGAACTCTGTTGCAACGGCAACAGGGCTATAACCAAGATTGGAAAAGTAGTCCTCAACAAACTGGGCCAGCCATTCGAGCAAGGCCATGTCTTCCTCGACAATTTTTCTGTTTCCGGGACGTAGAACTTTGAGGACAACGGCCGTACCGTTTACAAGTGTAGCTCGGTGTACCTGGGCCATGGATGCAGCTGCAAGAGGGGTTTCTTCAATGGCGGAGAAAAGCTGGTGGAGGCGTCCTGGAAACTCTTGAACTAAAACTTCCTCTATTTCACTGAATGGGACCTGACTGCAGTTATCTTGAAGGAGCTTGAATTCCTGGGCCCATTCGGGTGGAATGAGATCTGGACGGGTAGCCAGTATCTGGCCAAGTTTAATATATGTTGGACCCAGTTCCTCAAGTACCAGACGTATCCGAACGGGTTTTGAAATTGTGGCATCTACCTGGTTGCCGTCAGGAATATCGGTGTTTTTTTTGCCACTGCTGAAAGAGTCCAGGCCAAGGTCGGTAATAATCTCCTTAAAGCCAAACTTCGAAAGCACCTTTATGATGGTGGTAAGCCGCTTGGTGCTTCGAATTGTCCTCTGGATATGAGTCACTCTCATTGTTTTATTTAAGGGGATGTGAAAATATTGAGGATGCCGCTATCTTGTTCGTAACTCTCGTGGAGTGCTACCATCCATTTCTGAAGTTGCTCTTCGGTGATCGTAAGTGCACACTGTTGCCACAATTTCTCATAGTCGGGGAGAAGAGTCCGAATCTGAGGAAGCAGGGGGGATGTTTTTGTCCTGTCCTGAGAGGGGGACGCAAGGTAGCTGAGAACGTCACTCAACTGAACAATGGCAGCATACAATGGAAAATTAGGGCATGAGAGTGGATGGTGATGAAAGCCGACGGCACAGAGGAGACTGGTGGGAAACAGCCAGCGAGTGAGAAGGTGGGTTCCTACTTCTTCATGGTCGATTCCGATACGTTCAAGTTCGAGTTGCTTGCAGCTGATTGGAGGAGTTGCCGATAGCTCGAGTACCTGCTGGTAATCGTCAGGTGTTGCGACAAAAAGGGCAAGTTTCCCAATGTCATGGATGAGGCCTGCTATGAAGAGCTCACTGGGGGAACACTTAAGGTCGGTTGCAAGAATTTTCGCGGCAAGTCCACAGGTAAAAGAGTGAACCCAGAAGGCATCTATCGTATCCTTGTTCGTTATACTGATCTTTTGGAATGAGTTGAAGACAGCTTTTCCCAAAACGATGTTATGTACCTCATTGAAGCCAAGGACCGATACTGCCTTATCCATGGTTGCAACTTCTCTGGGTATTCCAAAAAAAGCAGAATTAGCCAGTTTGAGTATGGTCGCACACATGGCCTGATCCGGTAGTATCGCATTGACAAGATCATCCACGGAGCTCTCTGGATCCGCGGTAACTGCCAAAACCTTTGATACTGTTGCGGGTAGGGAAGGAAGAGAGTCAACCTGTCTGAAGATTTTTGAGTGTTGCCGATTTCGCATATGTTGATCCTGAAAAGTAATTTTTAGTCCTTCGGAGGAATAGTCGAAAAAAACTGTTCGATCAACATCCTTATAGAATAGTTATTCCAGGGGAGTGCTTCCCAGGTGTATATTTTGCGTCTGTTCCGGCCATGTTGATAAACTGGTCAGAAGATGAACTCCTCTGGCAATTCAGCAACCAGCCAGTAAAGGCTAGTGTTTCCTTTGAGGTTGTGCAGACTATGCGGATTCTATCCATAAAAGAGCTGCCCCCAGAAAAATGATATTAGAAAAGATAAATGCATTTATAACAGTATATGATTTGGTTGGGCAAAAAACAAATAGAAATCAGAGAGGAAAGTATCAATAACAATCCAACCAGCATGGAAAGGTTGAGTTGCGATGTATGATTGAAGAAAGTTGAATAATGGCTGTGGGTGTCTACATCGCACCTAAGCGTCTGATTCGTTCCTGCATTGGTGGGTGGGTAGAAAAAAGATTTGCCAGTTGTCCCCCAGACAGAGGATTGACAATATACATCTGTGCCGTAGCAGGATTAACATTCATGGGACGTCGTCTGTTGAAAATTTCAAGCTGCTGCAGGGCAGAGGCCAGTGAACGTGGATGACCGCATATGGCTGCTCCAGTGGCATCGGCCTGGTATTCGCGACTTCTGGATATGGCCATTTGAATAAGAGATGCGCCAAGTGGCGCCAGAATCATCATGGCTATAGCACCAAGAATTCCACCACCGCCGCCGTCGTTGTCATCGGATCTGCCACCACCGAAAAGCATGCCCCATTGGGCCATGGATGCCATGGTGCTGATGGCTCCAGCCATGGTTGCTGCAACGGTGCTGATAAGGATATCGCGGTTTTTAATGTGTGCAAGTTCATGAGCTAACACCCCTTCGAGCTCATCATGCTTGAGAATATTCATTAGACCGGTGGTTACAGCCACAGCCGCATGATCGGGGTTTCTTCCAGTTGCAAAAGCATTGGGCGTGTCCTGATGCATGATAAAGATGCGTGGCATCGGGAGTTCCGCCTTCCTGGAAAGGCTTGAAACGATACTGTGAAGTTGCGGAGCTTCCGCGGCTGTTACCTCCTGGGCACCACTCATTTTCAGCACGGCCTTGTCACTGAACCAGTAAGCAAAAAAGTTCATTGCAAATGCAATCAGCAGCGCGAAGATCATTCCGCTGTTGCCGCCCAGTACCTGACCTGCCACCATAAAAACTGCTGTGAGGGCTGCCATGAGCATGCCCGTTTTTATCATACTTGTCATTGTTCCCTCCGAGGGTCAGTAACAGTTTAGTCCATTTCCCTTTTTGTTGAGGTCATACAATAATTATGGGGTGTCTTCTGTCAAGATGCCTACAGTTTTTTGAGGTTTAATTCCGGTTGTTGCTTATAGGCCTGGTTAATAAGGGACTTGAGCTCGGATTTGATGGCTGATGGGGGGGGGATTTCCTTCAGAACCGGCAGGAACTTCTCGACTGGCTGAGGAGGCTGCAGGCGCATCTTCTGTTCCATGCTGATTGCGCTATTGCCTTCAATCCCGCCTGACATTGTACCGGATGTTCCACTGTCTCCTTCGAGATTTCGAAGAAAAAGCATAATGCCGCTGATATCGTTTTTCTGGTAAAAGAGTTTTATTTCTTCCTCGATAACGTTGTGATCTTCTGCAAGCATGGCTATGCGATTGCGGTAGTCATTTACATGGTCACGCAAGGATTCGTAGACATCGAAAAACATGTTTGAAAATTGTGATTTACGGAAGAATCCGCGAACCTCCTGATCCTCAAAGAGTCGTTTGCGAATTGTGTGTGAGGTCGTCACATAGGAGTCGAAAAAGAGAACATCACCAAGATTTGTGAGCCTGTAAAATTGTTCAATGAGTACGTCTTCCTGAAGGAGTGCATATATGCGGAGCAGGTCAAAGCCAATTTTTGTCTCAAGGAGAAGAGCAGAGCTGATGATATCTTTCTGGTAATCATCGGAGTCTTTTTCGATGATTTTGCGAAAACCGAAATAGCGCTCGGCAATATCTTTCTTGACTTCAAAGGCCAGCGTTTGGGCGAAATCTTCCATCGTATACCTCGCTTATAATCATAAGTCCATGTATCTGCTTGACAGTGGCTTACACTCAGATGATTATAGCGTGTCTCGGTATTGCATGCATTATTATTTATAGGAAAAATAAATGGGATATACAGATTTCGACGATGATTTGCCTGCTAAAATTAAAGAACAGGCGGATATTGTACAGGTAATAGGGGAGTGTGTGGAGCTGAAGCGGGCAGGTGTCCGTTTTCTCGGCTGCTGTCCGTTTCATAACGAGAAGACAGCCTCATTTTCCGTACACCCCGGGCAGCAGTTTTTTCATTGTTTTGGTTGTGGCGCGTCTGGAGATATATTTGATTTCCAGATGAAGTATCACAATCTTGATTTCCCATCTGCAATGAAAGAACTGGCCAGGCGTTATAATGTTGAAATTCCAGAACGCCCCCGATCAGCTCAGGAGCGTGAGAAGAGTCGTAAACGACAACTCCTGTATGAGGTGAACGAAAAGGCTGTCACAATCTTCCGCCGTACTCTGTTGAATTCTGACATGGCGAAGAATGCTAGAGCATACCTGGAAGAACGTAAAATACCTCCTGCTGTGCAGGAACGATTCGGACTTGGATATGCCCCGTCTCCCGACAGTGCGGGATGGAATTTTCTCGGCGCACAACTGGCGGCAGAAGAGAAGCTGGTTGCAATTGAGGCAGGGCTTCTGGTGGAGAAGGAGAGCGGCGGGACCTATGATCGGTTTCGGGATAGGGTGCTTTTTCCAATTTATGATCGGCGGGGACGGGTAGTTGGTTTTGGTGGTCGTATCATTGGCGAGGGGCAGCCGAAATACATGAATTCTCCTGAAAGTCTGGTCTTTAACAAATCAGCGTCTCTGCTTGGTTTGTACCAGCAGGGGGATGAGATCAGACGACGCCGAAAAGCAATTGTGGTGGAAGGAAATTTTGATCTGGTCTCTCTCGTGGTGCATGGCTGTCCTAATGTGGTTGCACCATTAGGGACAGCCCTGACAGCTCAGCAACTCAGGATGTTAAGGGGTTTCTCGGAAGAATGTGTGCTGCTTTTTGATGGTGACACAGCGGGGGTGAAGGCAGCCATGCGTTCGGTGCCTCTGTTTTTAAGTGAGCAGATAGCTGGAAAAGTGGCTCTTCTGCCCACGGGCCATGACCCAGATACCTTTATTCGGGAAGAGGGGCTGGCTGCGCTCAATACCCTGCTTGAGGAAGCCATGCCTCTTCCTGAATTTTTTCTGCAGCAGTTGGTGGCTGAATATGGTCTAACTTCCTACGATGGGAAGGTCCGAATCATAAAAGAATTACAGCCCCTGATAAAGGCGACAACCTCCCCCTTGCAGCGTTCGCTTATGTTGTCCCATTTTAGCGAAGCAATCGGTATCAGTTCAGATGAACTCGGTGCATCCATGCCTGGAAGGGAGGCCACCATGCGGCCTCCGGTGAAGGAACCACCGCAGGAGCGTCCACGAGAAAGATTGGTTCCCCTGTCTGCATCACAAAAACGTTTGGTTACTCATATGGTGCTTTATCCGGAAGCGGTACATGAGTTAGAAAAGGCAGGGTTAAGAGAGTGTCTCGGCGGGACCGTGGGGGAGGTTCTGTTACTTCAGTTGCTTGCCCTGCTTGAGCAGCCTGGAGGTGTGGAGCCGGAAGAATTATTGGCGAAACTGCCTCAAGGGGGGGAGCGGGTACTGGTTTCCGAGATTCTTTTGAGTTCCTCTCCTGGCAGTAGCGACTTAGGGTGCCGTGGAACAGATGAAGAATTGAAAGAACTTCTAACCTGGCTCGAAAGAGAGCAGTTGCTGCGGGAGTCCGGAGAGCTGGTAAATCTGATCAGCAAATGCGCATTGCAGAATGATCAGGAAGAGGAATTAAATAGGTTGGTATTGAAGAAGATGAGTGTGGACAATCGACTTCAGGAGCTTCGACAAACAAATGTACTCCAGGGCGGGTGATTTAAGGGGGCCTGATTTTCTTTTGCACTGAATCCCTGGAAGTTGAGTAAGTATACTAGAGTACGGGTTTTTTTTTCTTCTGCCACAGGCCAGGTGGGGAAACAGAATGGTGTTGTCGTAATTGCTTGTAGTTGTTCGTTTATTTTCTTTTTGTTGTTTCTGCTGACACAAGTGTTGTGTTGCCAATTATCCTTTTTTTTTAATTATTTAAGCTGAAATGATTGAATATCATTTTAAATTACGATATTGTACAGGCGAAGAGAGGAGTGTTACGTTGCGGTATTGTTGTGTGACCGTCTTCTGCTTTTATGCAGAAACAGGTTGAAAGACCGGAGGGGGATGAATGGTTGATGATGACCAGGCGAAGGATGAAGTAACGGGGCGAGTTGATGAAGGTATACTGGATCTGACGGGTATTTTTGAGTCAGGAGAGAAGATCTGCTCTGTTGGTCTTCCTGATGGGATAGATGAGGATCGTCGTAATCCCAGAATAGGAGACAGGCGGAAGGGTTTTTTTAGCGACCGAAGAAGCAAACAGCGGCGTCTTGCCAGGATTTCTAAGCGTAACAATGATCATGCTGTCGATCCAATGTCTATTTATCTTCGTGAAATGGGCACATTGACATTGCTCAGCCATGATGAAGAGCTTGAACTTGCCCGAATGATGGAAGAGGGGTTGCTCCGCGTTCAGGGCGCTGTGCTTTCCACTCCTCTTGCAATCTCGGCACTGGAGGAAATTGCTGAAGAGTTACGTAAGGACACAATTAAGATTTTTAATATTGTGCGTGGTATCCAGGATACTCAGACTGCTCTTGTTCGCAAAGAAAAAAAACGGTTCCTCGCCAGAGTGGGTAAGGCTCTTGAGCTTGAGGAAAAGCGAAAAAAGTTACAGCAGGATCTTATCGTTTGTGCAGAAGATATAGAAAAAACAGAAATGATCAGCAAAGAAATGCTGGCTATTTCTACAGATATTGCGGCTCTGTTCAGCGACCGGATTTTATGTACCCGTTGCATTAATGGTGTTGCCTCTAACTTGAAAGACTTGTCTCAACGTTTCAGGCGGATACGTGTTGAGGTTGTAAAAGCTCAAAAACTTGCCGCCGCAGACAGTGGGGCACCTGAGATGACTCCCGCTGAACTTGAATTTCATATCGGTATGCAGATGAAGGAAGGGCTGGGTTTTGGTTATCGTGCTCTCAATGCTGTTGTCCATGAGATTGAGGCGGGGCGGGATATTTATAAACATGCCAAAGAGTCACTTGTTAGGGCCAATCTCCGTCTGGTGATCTCCATCTCTAAGAAATTCGTCAACCGCGGTCTTCAGTTTCCCGATCTTATTCAGGAGGGGAATATCGGTTTAATGAAGGCGGTGGACAAATTTGACTATCATCGTGGGTATAAATTCAGTACCTATGCAACATGGTGGATTCGACAGTCGATCACCCGTGGTATTGCAGACCAGGGACGGACGATTCGTCTTCCCGTGCATATGATTGAGACGATTAATCGTCTGCTCAGAGTGTCAAAAGATTTTATCCGCGAAGAAAATCGTGAGCCTACTCCGGAAGAGATGGCTGAACAGCTTGGAACTGATGTCACCAAGGTAAAGGCTGCTCTGAAAACTGCGAAAGATGCCATCTCCCTCGATACCCCCGTTGGTGATGATGAGGAAACATTTCTTGGCGATTTTATCGAGGATTGTACAACTCTTGGTCCTCATGATGCATCCATGGTTGAAAGTTTGAAAGAGTGTCTCTGCAAGGTGATGTCTTCACTTTCGCCCCGTGAGGCAAAGGTTGTGCGGATGCGTTATGGAATTGATGTCGGCTGTGACCATACTCTGGAGGAGGTTGGGAAATGTTTTGCTGTGACGAGGGAACGTATCCGCCAGATTGAGGCGCAGGCGATTAAGAAGTTGAAACATCCCTCCCGTGTTGATGAGTTACGAGTATTTATGACTGACTGATTTACTTGGGCTTGTGTGGTTATCTTCCCGGACTTTGTCCGGGATTTTTGTTTGGTGTGTAGAGAGATATATGTCGCAACCTTCAGTAATTGACTGGATGGCGCTAAGCTTTGTTCCTGGTCTCGGAAGCAAAGGCCTTGTGCAGTTGCTCTCCCACTTCGGTAGTCCGCGGGAAGTATTTCTGGCAGGTAAGAAGGGAGTGAGTGACAGTGGAGTCCGAAAAAATGTTGCTGCTGGTTTTGCAGATTCCGCGTCTCTCTATCGGAAAGCAGAAACTCTCCTGAAACGTCTGCAGAGTGGTGGTGCAGATGCTGTTTGTTTTGATGATCCCCGTTACCCCCAGCTCTTAAAGGAGATTGCTGATTCGCCCCCGGTGCTCTACGTGCAAGGGCGTACTGCACTACTGAGTTCTTTGTGCATTGGAATGGTTGGTTCTCGTGCGGCGACGGGCTATGGCAAGCGGAGCAGCTTTTCGTTGGCACGGGCTCTGGCCTCATCGGGAGTAACAGTGGTTTCCGGCTTAGCTGCAGGTATTGACAGTGAGGCGCATCGCGGTGCTCTGTCGGTACGGGGGGCAACGATCGGTGTTCTTGGCTGCGGTCTTGATGTCGTCTACCCAAGGCAAAATGGTGCCCTGTATGATCAGATTCGCAGAGACGGACTTCTTGTCAGTGAATATCCATTGGGGACGCGACCGGATGGTTTTCGATTTCCAGCTAGAAACCGGATTATTGCCGGATTGAGCAAGGGAGTTCTGGTTGTGGAGGCGGCAAAAAAATCGGGATCTCTAATTACAGCGGAAATGGCTCTTGATGAAGGTCGGGAAGTTTTTGCAGTACCGGGCCAGATTGATTCTTTTAAAAGCACGGGTACTCACTGGCTGTTGCAGCAGGGCGCAAATCTTGTACAATCGGTGGACGATATTCTGGCCGGACTTCGTTGTGATTTGAATGGAACTGGGAGCAATGAACAGACTCTGGGGGATTCCTCTGGTGATAATATTGGTCCGGAGGCACGTGAGTTACTGAAAAAGATCGATGTGTATGCCATACCAAGGAATGAACTGATAGCGGTCTCAGGACTTGGGTCTGCCAAAGTAACAGAGTTGTTGCTTCTCCTTGAGCTGGAAGGATTGATAGAGATGTTGCCGGGGGATGAAGTAAGGTGTGTTGTGTGACATGGGAAAGTGATGAACGATGCAGAGTTCTGTTGTTGGGGGAAACGGATAAATATGTTATGTGCTGAGTATGAGTCCGCCGTAGCAATATATTTTAACAGAAATAAATAGAGGAAGACCATGCTTGATATTCAATTTGCGCCATCCATCTTATCTGCAGATTTTACCCGTCTAGGGGAGGAAATAGCAGCTGTTGACCAGGCAGGTGCCGAAATTATTCATATTGATGTTATGGATGGTCATTTTGTGCCTAACATAACTATTGGTCCACTTGTGGTGAAAGCGGCAAGGAAGGCAACAGATAAAATCCTTGATGTGCATTTGATGATTCGTGATGCAGATGCCTATATTGATGACTTTGCTGCGGCAGGAGCTGATTGGATTACAGTTCATGTGGAAGCCTGTACCCATCTCCATCGAACTGTCGCTCGAATCAGGGAGCTTGGGAAAAAAGCGGGAGCCGTGCTCAACCCCGCAACCACATTGTCAACACTCGATTATATCCTTGAGGACTTGGATCTGGTGATGCTTATGAGTGTGAACCCAGGATTTGGCGGGCAGTCTTTTATTGAATCAACCCTTCGCAAAACAGATACCTTGAAAAAACGTATTGATGTCTTGGGTCTTGATGTCGGTATCGAGATAGATGGTGGCATAAGTCCCCGCACTATAGAGCGGGTGGCCGAGTCAGGAGCTAATATTTTTGTTGCCGGTTCTGCAATTTATGGCTGTGATGATTATGCGTCGGTTATCGATGAGATGCGTAAACTTGCAGAAGCTGGAAGAGCAAAGCGCGACTGAGAGGGGACACATATGGCGAAAAGGCGAAAATCCATATATGAGTGCCAGGCATTTTTGAATCTGAAAGAACTTGCTGAAAAACCGTTTGATATGACGGTTGAGGGCGCTTTAGATTCTGAACGTCTGGAGACTTTTTTGTGTAAGGGGATTGAGTTTGATCTCCTGTATGGCTGCCAGAGAGTAACCACGGATGTTCTGGATTGCCTGCAGTCTCTTGCCGATGAATGTGGACTTGTCGGACAGTTTGAGGAGATGCGGGCAGGGGCTGTTATGAACCGGATCGAACGATATCCGTCGGAGGAACGTCAGGTTCTTCACACCGCCTGCCGCGATATTTTTTCCAAAACTGCTGCCAATGATGCCGCGGTTATTCAGGTAAAAAGAGAACTTGCAAAGTTACAGGAATTTCTGGCAGAAATTGATAACGGCAAAATCAGAAATACTGCAGGAGAAACATTTACCAGTTTGATTCATGTGGGGATTGGTGGTTCTGATTTGGGCCCGCGATCAATTTATGAGGCCTTGAAGGCATATGGCCGAAAGGATCGAAAGGTGTATTTTGTCTCCAATGTTGACCCTGATGATTCCGCTGCAGTTCTTGACCGTGTTGATCTCTCAAGAACACTTGTTCTGGTGGTTTCAAAGAGTGGTTCGACTCTTGAAACCTTGTCGAATGAGAGTCTGGTGCGTAACGCGCTGAAAGAAGCAGGACTCGATCCGGCACGTCATTGCTTGGCGGTCACCGGAGAGTCAAGTCCCATGGATAATCCCGAGCGCTATCTTCGGTCTTTTTATATGTTTGATTATATAGGTGGACGATTCAGTTCAACCTCAATGGTTGGCGCGGTAACGCTCGGTTTTGCACTCGGCTATAATCAGGTCTTTGAGTTTCTTGAGGGCGCCTGGTTGATGGATGAGGCGGCAACAGAGAGAAATATCCGTGCCAATGTACCACTGTTGCTGGCCATGCTCGGGGTCTGGAATCACAACTTTCTTGCCATGGATACTGTGGCGATCCTGCCATACAGCCAAGGCCTGCATCGTTTTCCTGCACATCTGCAACAATGCGACATGGAGTCCAATGGGAAATCTGTTCAGCGTAACGGAGAGCCTGTGCAATACAAAAGCGGTCCCATTGTATGGGGTGAGCCAGGAACCAATGGCCAGCATGCTTTTTATCAGTTGCTTCATCAGGGGACCGAGAAGGTTGCCGTTGAGTTCATCGGCTTCAGGAAAAGTCAACGAAACAAAGATATGTGTATCCAGGGAAGTAATTCGCAGCAGAAACTCCTGGCCAATCTTCTGGCCCAGTCTCTTGCTCTGGCAGTAGGCAGGGAAGATGAAAATCCCAATAAAAACTTTGCGGGAAATCGTTCCAACGTGATACTCATGGGGGAGAGGCTGACTCCAAAAAGTATGGGAGCACTCCTTGCCCTCTACGAAGCGAAGATTGTTTTTCAGGGGTTCTGCTGGAACGTGAACTCCTTTGATCAGGAGGGGGTTCAGCTCGGTAAGGTCCTTGCCAATGAAATACTTGGGGCCATGGCTGGAAAAAGAAATGGAAAAACCCTTGCCGGGGCCCTCCTGGCAGTGGCGGGAATAAGCTGACAGGGTGCTAGTAGTAAAAACTGAATATTCATTCAGTTTTCCATCGCGGCAGTTCCGTTTTTTGTTGACAAAGGAGATGTTCAGAGATATTCTCCCACGCTGAATGACTATTCAATAGTATATGTTTCATAGTCTGCTGTTTCTATCATTAGCGTTGGTAAAAAAAGGTAGCAGAGGGAAGTTGTTTCATTCTCAGGCTGTCAGTTTTTGAAGCAAGCGCTTTTGATGTGTATATTCTGGTAAAGGTTGAAGTATAACAGTAATTTTAAGGAGGAAAATTCATGGCAAAGCATGATACACCCCTGTTGGACGAGCTTGAAAAAGGCCCGTGGCCGAGCTTCGTTACCGACATTAAGCGTCAGGCAGAGAAGAACCCAGATTGTTGGGATATTCTTGGTCAGCTCGAACTGTCTTTCAGAGATAAGATCACCCATTGGAAACACGGCGGAATCGTTGGTGTGTTCGGATATGGTGGCGGTATCGTTGGTCGTTATTCTGACGTTCCTGCACAGTTTCCAGGTGTTGAGCATTTCCATACCGTTCGTGTGAATCAGCCAGCATCCAAGTACTATTCCACTGAGAACCTTCGTGCTCTTATGGCGCTCTGGGACAAGCATGGATCCGGTATGACCAATATGCACGGTTCCACTGGTGATATCATCCTTCTTGGTTGTCGTACTGAAGCTCTTGAACCCTTCTTCTATGATCTGACCCACGAAATGGGACAGGATCTTGGTGGATCCGGATCTAACCTTCGTACTCCTGCTAACTGTCTTGGACAGTCACGCTGTGAGTGGGCTTGCTACGATACAGAGGAAGCGTGTCATCATCTGACCATGCATTATCAGGATGAGATTCATCGTCCAGCTTTCCCTTACAAATTCAAATTTAAATTCTCCGGCTGTGCCAACGATTGTGTTGCTGCTCTTGCCCGTTCTGATTTTGCTGTTATAGGAACCTGGAGAGACAACATCCGCATCGATCAGGCTGCAGTAAAAGAGTATATTGCCGGTAATATCGTATCCAATGGTGGTGCTCATGCTGGTAAAGACTGGGGTGCTTTTGACATCCAGAAAGAAGTTATTAATCTCTGTCCCACCGAATGTATGTGGATGGAAGGCGATGAACTGAAAATCGATGATTCAGAGTGTACCCGTTGTATGCATTGTATCAACGTAATGCCTCGTGCACTGCGCCCTGGTGCAGATCAGGGTGCCTCCATCTGTATGGGTGCCAAAGCTCCTATCCTTGATGGCGCTCAGTTTGCTACTCTGATTATTCCTTTTATTAAAGTTTCTGCTGACAACGAGTTCGAGAATGTTATCGAGATTATCGAAAATGTCTGGGACTGGTGGATGGAAGTTGGTAAAAACCGTGAGCGTGTTGGTGAAACCATGCAGCGCGTCGGACTGCCTACCTTTATTAAGGTGATGGGTCTTGATCCGATTCCACAGCATGTTAAAGAGCCCCGCTCTAACCCATATGTTTTCTGGGATGAAGAGGAAGTAGAGGGTGGTTTTGATCGCGACGTTGACGAGTTCCGTGCACGTCACGCGGCATAAATAAAATAAATCGAGCTGTTCTTTGGCTCGGGTACCTATTCTAGGAGGGTATAAATATGGGTTACGATCCCGCAAATCCCATGGCGGACAGGATTACAGACATTGGTCCCCCACATTATTCAAAGTTTCATCCCCCAGTTGTTGCTAAAAACAAGGGGAAATGGCTCTGGCATGAGATCACCCAGCCGGGTGTTCTCGTTCATAAAGCTGAGTCAGGAGATGAGTGTTGGACCGTGCGTGTTGGTGCTGCCCGTCTTATTTCAACAGAACTGATTTATGAGATGTGTGATATCGCAGATGCACATTGTGACGGTTTCCTTCGCTTCACCACCAGAAATAACGTTGAGTTCATGGTAGATGACAAAGCAAAGGTTCAGCCTCTTCTTGACGACCTTGCTTCACGTGGCAATAAGTTCCCAGTAGGCGGAACCGGAGCCGGTGTAACCAATATCGTTCATACTCAGGGTTGGGTACATTGTCACACTCCTGCAACTGACGCTTCCGGTGTTGTTAAAGCGGTAATGGATGAGCTGTTTGATTACTTCACTTCCATGAAACTTCCTGCACAGGTTCGTATTGCGCTTGCCTGTTGTCTGAACATGTGTGGAGCTGTACATGCCTCCGATATCGCCATCCTTGGTGTACATCGTAAGCCACCCATGATCGATCACAGTCGTATCACCGGTGTCTGTGAGCTTCCACTTGCTATCTCCGCGTGTCCTCTCGGAGCCGTTAAACCTGCCAAAGCAACGGTAGATGGTAAAGAGATCAAGACTGTTAAGGTTAACAACGAACGTTGTATGTTCTGTGGTAACTGTTACACCATGTGTCCTGCAATGCCTCTTGCTGATCCTGATGGTGACGGAATTGCAATCCTTGTTGGTGGAAAAGTTTCCAACTCCAGGTCGGCCCCTAAATTCTCCAAACTGGTTATTCCATTCCTGCCAAACACTCCGCCACGCTGGCCTGAGACCGTTGCTGCAGTTAAGAATATCCTGGAGACTTATGCGGGAGACGCTAAAAAATACGAGCGTATCGGTGAGTGGGCCGAGCGTATCGGTTGGGAGAAGTTCTTTGAAAAATGTAACATCCCATTCACTATCAAGTCTGTCGATGATTATCGTCTGGCTTATGATACCTGGCGTACAACTACTCAGTTTAAGTACACCAACGCTATCAAGTAATTGACCTTATAGTTGCAGTCGGAAACTTCTATCTCCGACTGCACTTTTTGGTCACTTGCCTGAAACACTTTTATAGGAGTATGTGTTATGGGAATGAGTGACGAAGAAATCAAAGCAGCTATGATTGAAAAGGCCAAAAGTGCCCCTAAACCACAGTTGTATGTTAAAGATTTTTATAAGTGTGATCCTGAAGCAAAACCACGTGTGATCAAGAATTTGGCAAATCAGTTGGTTAAAGAGGGAGAACTGATGTTCTGGTCCTCCGGTTCCACCACCATGTATGCCCGTCCTGATCGTATCAAAAATGAAGAGGGAGACGAGGGTGTAAACTAGACCTTTGTTTTTCTACGTTTTTTTTGAGGAAAGGTGCATGACTCTCTTGAGTTATGTACCTTTTTTTTATTTATGGATAATCTGCTTCGTGTTTCAAGTACTCTTTCCACCAATGATGATGCTTATCAACTGGCTTTGGATGGTGCTGAACATGGTTTTGGCGTCATTGCTGAAATACAGCTGGGCGGGAAAGGACGATTGGGAAAAACATGGGCTTCTCCAGCGCAAAGTGGCCTCTATTGTTCAATAATCCTTCGTCCACAATTAGCTTTCTCAGAATTTCCAAAACTTACACTGACAGCAGGCCTGGCCCTTTGCTCAGCTGTTGAAGTATTGCTCCCAGATGTTGCTTTTGGGCTGAAATGGCCCAATGATCTGTTCAGTGGAGGACAAAAATGTGGAGGAATTCTGGTCGAATCTTCTTCAAACGCTACAGATGATGATCTTTTTGTGGTTGTTGGCATAGGATTGAATGTCAATACAACGCCAGATATGTTTCCGTCCGAAATTAAACAAAAAGCAACCTCTCTACATATATTATCCGGCCAGGTTTTTGATCTAACTCATCTGTATAACTCCATTCACGATGCACTGCTTACTCGAATTAATATTCATGAGAAACAAGGGTTTGAAAGTATTTTACGCGAATGGCGTCGAAGGGACATCCTTTTTGGAAAGGAGATGCAATGGGTAACGCGTGAAAAAAAAATCATTACAGCATGTGGTATGGGGCCAAATGAAAAAGGAGAACTGCTGGCAAAAGACAGAAATGGAAGGATTTATGAAATTCTATCCGGCGACGTCAAGTTGGCTGAATAAGGAAAGCAACGTAAGGCAACAAACAGAAAGAAAGGCAACCATGGAAGAGTAGAGAATCCTCCATGGTTGAGTACTTTAGGCGTACAGGCTGTTTACTACGGTATTAGTATCTGTAGTACTCGGGTTTGTATGGGCCTTCAACGGGCACACCGATATAATCAGCCTGTTCTTTGCTCATCGTAGTGAGGTGGACACCAATTTTTTCAAGATGGAGTCTAGCGACTTTCTCATCTAGATATTTCGGTAGGAAATACACTTTGTTTTCATATTTTTCAGAATGGTTCCATAACTCAATCTGAGCAAGTACCTGGTTAGTAAAAGAGTTACTCATAACGAAACTTGGGTGACCGGTAGCACATCCAAGGTTGACCAATCGGCCTTCAGCAAGAACAATAATTTTCTTTCCATCGGGGAAAATCACATGGTCAACCTGCGGCTTGATATTTTCCCAGGGAAGATCTCTAATACCAGCAATATCGATTTCAGAGTCAAAATGACCAATATTACAGACTATGGCCTCATTTGGCATCCGCTCCATATGAGCGCGCGTGATCACATTGAGGTTTCCGGTACAGGTAACATATATATCACCAACTGAAGAAATCTCGTCCATTGTGACAACCTGGTAGCCTTCCATAGCAGCCTGCAGGGCACAAATTGGGTCAACTTCAGTAACATATACTGTTGCTCCCATCCCGCGTAAGGCCTGTGCGCAGCCCTTACCAACATCTCCGTATCCTACGACAACTGCTTTTTTACCTGCTATCATTACATCGGTAGCACGTTTGATTCCATCAAGCAGTGATTCGCGGCAACCGTATAGATTGTCAAACTTAGATTTTGTTACGGAATCGTTGACATTAAAGGATGGACACATAAGTTTCCCGTCGCGTGCCATTTCATTGAGTCGATGAACTCCGGTGGTGGTTTCCTCAGAAATACCTTTGACATTTTTCATATCATCTTTGTACTTGTCGTGCATGATAAGGGTGAGGTCACCGCCATCGTCAAGAATCATGTTTGGACGCCAGCCATCGGGGCCAAAAATGGTTTGATCAATACACCACCAGAACTCTTCTTCACTTTCTCCCTTCCAGGCAAAAGTAGGAATACCAGCGTCAGCCATGGCGGCAGCAGCATGATCTTGAGTTGAAAAAATATTACATGAGGACCAGCGAATCTCTGCCCCAAGGTCGATAAGTGTTTCCATTAGTACCGCAGTTTGAATCGTCATATGGAGACATCCAGCAATCCTGGCACCTTTTAAAGGCTGGGCGTTGTGGTATTCGGAGCGTAAAGCCATTAATCCGGGCATTTCGATTTCAGCTATTTTGATTTCTTCACGTCCCCATTTGGCCAGGGACATATCAGCTACTTTATAATCACTCATCAGCTATTGTTTCCTTATTAATTGAGTTTGATAAATACAGGTGTGAACTAAATGCCAGCATCACTTTTCAAGATTTCCGCCTTATCGGTGTGTTCCCATGTGAAGGTGTCAAGTTCACGGCCAAAGTGGCCATAAGCAGCGGTTGCCTGGTATATGGGCCGCAAAAGTTTAAGTTGCTGGACAATAGCTTTAGGGCGGAGGTCGAAGTGACGGCCAATTAAGGCGATTATAGCATCATCATCAATTTTCCCGGTGCCAAAGCTGTTTACGTTGATTGATACGGGTTGTGAAATGCCTATGGCATAGGCAATCTGAACTTCGAGTTCGGATGCAATTCCGGCAGCGACAATATTTTTAGCTACATAACGTCCCATATAGGCAGAAGATCTGTCGACTTTTGAAGGATCTTTTCCTGAAAAAGCACCTCCACCATGGGAACCTTTACCACCATAAGTATCGACGATGATTTTTCTTCCTGTAAGGCCACAATCACCGACGGGGCCACCAATTACAAAACGTCCAGTTGGGTTAATAAAGTATTTGGTATTTTCATCAACCATGTCAGGGGGCAGAGTGGGTTTGATTATCAACTCCATTACTCCTTCCTGAAGATCTTTATAGCTTACGGATTCATCGTGTTGAGTAGAAAGAACAACGGCTTCTATTCGTTTAGGTTTGTTGTTTTCATATTCAATGGTAACCTGGCTTTTTGCATCGGGACGAAGCCAGGAGAGTTTTCCAGCTTTGCGGATATCGGCCTGACATTTAACAAGTCTATGGGCGTAGGTAATAGGCATGGGCATGAGAACCCTGGTTTCATCACAGGCATAGCCGAACATCAGTCCCTGATCACCAGCACCCTGGTCAAGGTCCATTCCACTGCCTTCGTTGACACCCATTGCAATGTCAGTAGATTGTTTGTCAATGGAAGTAAGTACGGCGCATGACTGGCCATCAAAACCCATGTCTGAAGAGTTATACCCGATTGCGCGGATGGTCTGCCTTACAACTTCTGGCATATCTACCCAGGCACTGGTCGTAATTTCACCGGCTATAATGGCCATGCCAGTTGTGACCATGGTTTCACAGGCAACACGACCAGCGGGGTCTAGCTTAAGAATGGCATCAAGAATTGCATCGGATATCTGATCGGCAACTTTATCTGGGTGTCCTTCTGAAACAGATTCAGAGGTAAACATGTGATTGGACATTGAGGTCTCCGCTAAGGTTTACTATTGTAGAGATGAAAAAAAAATAGATTTGTGACTATTTAGTATTCAATTTAGATGATGTAAATATTAACCGAACACTATGACGCTGATACCCTATGTTGTCAAGGCATAAGGCGGTGTTTGTTTTTAATTTTATGGAAAGTGCGATTGCTGTTTTAGTAACAGTGATTACTTTTGAAAAAGTTTTCTACTAAAGCAAAGTTTTACAAACAACCCAATTAATTTTTCCAGGAGAATGGATAACAATGTCTATAGAGGAAGCAAGAGAAGTTCTTGCCATTGAAGAGCAGGGTCTTGCTGCTGTCAGAGAAGGTATTGGAGAGGAATTTAATCAGGCCGTGGAACGTATTCTTGAATGTCCAAGCAGGGTTGTCATTACCGGGATAGGAAAATCAGGAATTATCGGCCAGAAAATATCTGCCACCCTTAACTCCACCGGTACACCTTCATTTTTTCTCCATCCGGTTGAAGCCATGCACGGTGATCTGGGAATGGTTGCCGCATCTGATGTTGTAATCGCTATATCCTATTCTGGTGAAACTACAGAGCTTAATGCACTTCTGGTGAGTCTGAAAAAACGAGGTACTTCAATTATCGCAATGACAGGTGGTAGGGAATCCACTCTTGCCCGGGCAAGTGATATTGTTCTTGATATTCAGATTCCAATGGAAGCCTGTCCCCTTGGTCTGGCGCCAACGGCAAGTACGACAGCAACTCTTGCTATGGGAGATGCCTTGGCTGTTGTTTTGTTGAGACGTAATCGTTTTAAAGCAGAGGATTTTCGTGAGAATCATCCCGGAGGAAGTCTTGGTGAGCGTTTGAAAGTGAGTGTCAGTAAAGTTATGTTGAAAGGTGAGGCTGTTCCGAGTGTATTGTCGGGGGTAACCGTCGCTGAGTCTGTTATTGTGCTGAATCGTGAAAATCTGGGTGCTGTTTTAATAATTGATGAAAAACTAAAAGTCCTTGGTATCATAACAGATGGAGATGTAAGGCGTGCTGTTGCCGAGGGGGTTGATCTTAAAAAGGTCAGGGTCGGCAAACTCATGACTGCCAGTCCAATCACCATTAGGGAAAAGATGCAGGCAGTTGATGCTTTGAGTATTATGCAGCAGCATGAGATAACTATCCTGCCGATTGTTGGAGATCAAGGTGAGATGATCGGCATCCTGCATCTCCATGATTTGCTGGGAAAGGGCGAGTTCAGGTTTTTGGTTTAAGGAGAAAATACATGTGTCAGATGAGCGTATTGGTAAAAGGGCCTGAGAGGGAAGAGCTGGTTATGGAAAGTGTCACACGATTAGAGGTGAGGGATAATGGCGTCGAGGTGAGCACTTTTTTTGAAGAGCCCAGATTTGTATCTGATGTAGAAGTACAGTCCATCGACTTTCTGGGTGGAAAAGTGTTACTGAAACAAACTGCAAAATAATAAGGAGGACTTTGTGGATCAGTTAGAAAAAGTACGAGTGTTGCTGCCTCACTGGATTGAGCATAATAAGGGGCACGCTGAAGAGTGTCGTAAATGGGCTGCTCAAGCTGAAGATAAAGATGTGCATTTACATCTGAATGCAGCTCTTGCAGCTATGGAAGTTGTGACAAATCACCTGGAGAGAGCACTTGCTGCAGCTGGTGGAGCGAAAGCGGATGATCATCATGACCACCATCATCACCACCACAAGCATTAATGGAGATTACCGGGGGAGGTGGTAAGTGTATTATTCCTCGGTGTAAAAACTCCATTGTTTAGTGGATGGTGAATACAGGTAATCCATCTGCAGACGCAGTGGTCTCCCTCCTGAAGTTTCAGTGCATTGCATTCTGAATAACATTTTGTCATCAATGTCTCTAAGGTATTCAACAGCAGGAGCACTGAGAGCAGACCGGGTTGCCGCTGGATAGTGTTTTAGGAATAATTGCACGTAGTTGTCTGTCAGGTAGCTGGTTTGTTCAATGAGAAGTAATTGTTTTTCTGCTTCTTCTATCTGGTTTGCAATTTCTTTGAAGATGGTTGTGAATTCTGCCTGGTCTGCAAACTGACTCCTGGTGATGGCTTTTTGTATGGCTTCAAGTTTACTAATGGCCAATGCAAAATCATCAGACTTAAGGTGTTTTGCCACATCCTGTTTGTTTTTTATTATTTCCGCATGGAGCATGATTCTGGAAAGTTTGATGCGGCTTTCTTCGGTATCTATCCGACTGAGTAACTTGGAGTTCTCTTCAAGGAGGATAATAGCTTTTTCATACTGGGCAATAACTTCATCCCATTTTGAGGCTGCAAAAGCCTTCTTTCCCTTTTCGATGGTCATATATATCTTTGTCTTCGCAATGTTTTCGTGAAGGCTGGATATCGTATCTGATTTTGAAAGATTAAGCTTCTGCACAAGATCGAGGGCTAACTGATAGCTGCTGAGGGCTTTGTCCCACTCGCCGGCGTTGAAAAATTCATGGCCCTGATCTCGCAGGGTATTAAATTTTGCCTGATTAGAGAGAAGTTCTAGTTGGGTGATGTCTTCTGGCAGTACGTTTGGGTTTGCTTTTGCCAGCTGCAGAGCTTTGCCAAAATGGGTTGTAGCGCCATTCCAGTCAGAGATGCTTAGAGATTTTTCGCCAGCATGCATCATACTGTTAAATTGGGCGCGGGAATGTTTCTGGTTGACCTCGGCAAGCATTGCGTCATCTATTGACTCTGTCTTTTTTGCTATTTCTAATGCCTTGGCGTAGCTGCTTACCGCGTCAGCCCAACGTTCCTGGGTGAAAAAAGAATCACCATTCTTTTTGGCCTCCTGGAAAGTGAGCAAAAACCCTTTAGTGGTTTCTGTGATATATTGGCCATCAAAAAGAATTTTCCCAGCCAGTCCTTGACGAAATTTAGGTGAAGCGAGGAGGCTCGCTATCTTTTTTGCAAGTTCGTCTTTTTCGTTCTGCTTGACTATCCGTATCTCAGTAGTAAGGCGTAATGCTTCATTGCATTTTTTTTCAGCTCCCTGAAAATTGTCTGCAGCTAGAAGGTTTTGACATTCGTCGAACTGTTTCCTTGCTTTTTTCAGGTTTGATCCCAATGAAAGATAACTGAGAGTCAGGGTGACAATAAGAGCAATGGAACCGCATGCTAATGCAAAGAAAAACAATTTTTTGCTAACTGCTTTAGAATCTTCGAAAAAAGTTCTTTTGGCAGATGATGGTGCATTTGAGTCATGATCAGGAACAGAAGCCTCTGAGTCTTCTGCCGTGTCGTTGGAGTCCTGCTTGTCTGATACATTATTTACCCAGTCACCAAGAAGATCGAAGGCCTGTTGTACCCTGTCCTTCGCTTCTTGAAGATGTGGATAATCGGAGACCAGTTTCTCTATGGAAGTGTATTTATCGAGTGCCTCCTTTTGCTTTCCCTGGTGTTCAAGCTTGTCAGCCTCCTGATAGATTGCCATGGCTTGATCCATGGCTGTGCGAGTCTGTTCTTCAAAACCTTCACGACCTTCAAAAGGTTCATGGATTGACTGAAGTTCGCGAGAGAGAGCCTGGAAACGTTTCTGCTTGGCAATCACGCGCAGGCGGTCAGTATCAATTTTTACGGGTAGTGCTGATTCTTTAAGGGGTGCAAAGGAAGTACCGAAGTCATCGTCGTCAAGAGTGTCAATACCTTTCAGGTCGTCATCTGAAACATCCCAATCAATGCCCTCTTCAATGTCTTCCTCTATGGGGGGCGGAGTAAGTTTTTCTAAATCAGGTGTGTCAAAGGGGAGCTGATCCCTGTTGTCTCTATACCAGTCGGCGGCTTCTTCATTGAAGGCATTGCTTTTAGAGTATATTTCCCCGGAAATCATGCGGGCAATATGTATAATAAGGGTGATTAAAGACTTGTCGGCTTCCCAAACATCCCCGATGCAAATTGCGGAGGAGTCGAAATCTGGATGGAATGTCGGACTTTCCGGGATGCAGTTCGGAGGGAAATGAGGAAAGCCAAATGGTAGGGAAATAGAAATGACATGATTATCACAACTGTAGACCTCACCGCTGTTTTCTCTGCACATTCCAGTTATTCTGAAACTGACGGTATATTGATCAGGAGGATTGCCTTCTCCAGGCATCACAGTTATAGCTGGGATGTCTGCAAAGTATTCGTTTACTTCCTGGAACACTGCATCGAGTTGATTGCTGGTTTTGTTCATAGCGGATGACAAGCCTGTAAAGTAAGAAAGCAGAACAACCCTGCTGAATTATGAATCATTAATGTTTTTATATTAAACCCACAGATATCATAAGTATAGCAGCAAGTTCTTGTAAAACAAAAATATTTGTTATAAGAGCTAAAAAAAACATTTTTTATCATTAAGATGGAGCGTCCGTGGTAAATAGGAAGGAATGAAAACACCGAAAATACATTTTAGAATTGTAACCGACAATAATTGTCCGTTATATAATGAAGGTGATTTACTGTTACTTTCAGCGAAAACTCTTACTTGTCCTGAAAACAAGGAGACTTGTCTGATTCTTGTACGGGAGATGACCAAGCTTCTCTTTGAACTGCTGGACAGATCTCCAGAAGAAGAGGCAAATGCTAAGGTCTACAGCTGTAGTGGCTGTTCTGGACTTATTAAATTTCAACGTATTCCAGACGAACTTGCCAGGCAGGATGATTCAGTTTCTCTGGAGCAACCGCTTGACCCTGACGGTGAGGCACTACTGACAGAGATTTCTGATTTTCCCATAATTTGTGCTGTGCCAGATGGTGAGCTTGCTAATGTGATTCGCTGTTTTCGTAGAGAGCAACTTCCTGCAAATTTCACCTTTATCAACAAGGGAAGGCAAGGTATCTATCTCTATCTTATTCTTTCCGGCGACATTGTCGTCAGTGATAACGCACTTGCTATTGCCCACCTCGGAAGAGGAGATATCTGTGGAGAAATGAGCTATCTCGGGGGCGATGTTGCTGGTGCTGATGTGAAAACTGTTACAGAATCTGAAGTTCTTTCTATTACCGGTGATGCCTTTAGTCTACTTCTGGATCGTATTCCAGAACTACAACTCTTTATGGCAAAAATACTGGTTCAGCGCCTGGCGAAATCCAATGCCAGTCATTTTAATATCTTTGACGCCTGCATGAGTGGCTGGATTCGTGAAATGCCTCCAGCTGAATTGTTCCAGGTATTTCATATGCACCAGAAGACGGGAGTTCTTTCTCTTGATCTGCCTCTGGGTGTGGCGAAGGTCTCTTTTCGGGAGGGTTGTGTTATTAATGCCCAATATAGAGATATGACCAGTCAAAAGGCTATTTTTGCCATGCTTAAGGAGCGAGAGGGAAGGTATACATTTACCAGCGGGCTTTCTCCCGAAGAGATGAAGGCTGCTGAGATTGGCGATTTTATGATGTTGCTAATGGAAGGAATAAAAAGAGTGGATGAGTCTGCTGGAGAAGGTAAATAATCTACTGTTGAAACGGTGGGAGCTTGAGGATTTCCATAAAGCTGTTTACGTGATATTCCGCGGCAAGTTTTTTGTTCTTAAAACCGATCAGGCGCATTCCACACCCTGCAGAATGTTCGCGGTCAATTACAGAATCGCCAATATATATAGCTTCGTCTGCTTCACAGTTACAATGTTCCAAAATTTCCAGCAATGCATCTGGGGCAGGTTTGGGACGTCTGGCATTTTCCGCAGTCATCACTTTGACAAAATAGTCCTTGAGTTTGAAAATCTCAAGAATCGGTTCCATGGTGTTGGTCCGGTTAGTGGAAACAGCTAACTGGTAACGCGGTGCACAGGTATCTAAAAATTGAATCAGATCATCTTCCATTTTCATGTACTGTAAAAAAGGGGCATAACCTATCTCTTGACGGAATGTATCAACATCCTGGATATTCTGGTCAGGATAATGACGGAAAATGTGGCGGATTGATTCGTTTACATTATGAATATGGACGAATTCCAGTTCTTCTTCGTTCATGGCTGGATAACCAAAATGGTCGAGCAGGTGGTTGTAATAGGTCTGGTTTGCAAATTTAGAGTCAAACATCACCCCATCACAATCAAATATCACAAGTTTAAGCTTCATTGTTGAAAAAGTACTCCATGCAGCCATTCAATTCCAAAAAGGAGAAGCTGTTCATCGTCTTTACAGGCTTCCTTCTTGTGAAGATAGTGGTTTTGTTGTGGTAGCCCGCCTTCATCAAGCTGTTTGCGGAATGAATCCAGGTTGTACAGTGCAAGAACAAAGAATTCTGTCTGTTCCGGGGTTAGTTGCAGGCCCTGCCTGATCTTTTCATGCTGGAGCAGAGTGGCAACTTTGTCGTTCAGCCTATTGTAGCGCTGTAGGCACTGGCCCTCGCTGTAGCGTTTTGGTGTTTGTTCTTCTTTCTCCTGAAAACCATGGCAGTGCGGTTCGTTTAAGAGTACAAAAAATTCCTCCATACGGTTGTCATCACGGCGCATGGCTGCTCTGCCCATGGGGTAGGTTCTGCAGGCTCCGGGTCTGCCGGGGTAGACCGTGCAACCAGTGTCGGAAACAAAGACACAGGACGCCTGTCCATCATCTACCATGGTAAGATAAAAACGTGGAAAGACGTCTTCGGTTTCCTGTTCCTGAATCACATAGCGTTCTAGAAAAATACTGGAATGGAGGTTTGTTTCATGTTTCAGGCGTAGAACGTCATATGGCGTGAGGGCAAGCTCAAGTTGTCTGCAGCAGTCCGTGAAACAGTCTACATCAGGATGGCAGGCGAAGCAGAATGTTTCACCTGAGTCAAGCCTGCGGACATTTTCTGGTAATTGTGGCTGGTCCATTTTTTTAATTTTTCTTTTCCGGCCACAGAGTAAGCACAGGGCTGGCAATAAATATTGATGAATAGGTGCCTACCATAACGCCAAGAAGAAGGGCAAGGGCAAAATCGTGGATGACAGATCCACCGAAGAAAAAGAGAGCCAGAAGTACCATAGCGGTGGTCAATGATGTCACAAACGTACGGCTCATGACCTCATTAATACTTCTGTTTATCTGCTGCAGGAGGGAGTGATCCTCTGACTTTTGCATATTCTCTCTAATACGGTCAAATACAACAACTGAATCATTAAGTGAATATCCGGCAAGCGTCAGAAGGGCCGTTACGATGAGAAGGGTTATTTCAACATTGAGGAGCCAGCAGATACCAAGTACCACAATTACATCGTGGAAGGTAGCAACGGCGGCCGCAAGCCCAAAGCGGATATCAAAACGCATAGCCAGGTAGGCGATGACCCCAAGCAGCGAAATAAATATTGCCTGAATGGCCTTGTTTCTGAGAACAGCACTGACAGAGGATCCGATTTCAGACTGACTTTCAAGGACAAATCCTTTCTCTGCCATATTGTTTTCAAGAAGCGCAGTGATCTGTTCACTGAAATCTCCGACCACTTCTTCAGATTTCTTAATCTTGACGATCAGGCGGTGCTCTCCTTCAACCTCCTGAAGGTTGGCGTTCTTGAGGTCATTGGCTTCAAAAACCGTTCGTACTTCATCCATTGTGAAATCAGCCGTTGCTTTGTACTGAAGCAATGAGCCGCCGGAGAAATCAACACCCATGTTGGCATTGCCTCTTGCGATCTGGATAAAGGAGAAGAGGCCTATGGCTATAAGAACTCCGGAGATTGCAAAGGTGATATTCCGTATACTCATGAAGTTTATATTTGATTTTTTCACAAACTGCATGAAATGAAGCTTCCTCAAAGAGCGGAAAGAGTAAAGAGTATCGAACAATAATCTGGAACAGAAAAGAGCAGTGAACAGGTTGAAAATAATACCAAGTGACAGGGTGATTGCAAATCCCTTGATGGGGCCGGTTCCAAACATAAATAGAGCCATGGCGGTGATAAGTGTTGTTACCTGGGAGTCGACAATAGTCGAGAAGGCCTTACCGAAACCTCCATCCACACTGGACTTGACAGATTTTCCTAGATTGTACTCTTCACGCATTCGTTCAAATATAAGGACATTTGCATCAACCGCCATTCCGATGGAGAGAATGATACCGGCGATACCGGGGAGCGTGAGCGTGGCATTCAGAATGGCAAGACCTGTAAAGAGGAAGAGAATATTCAGAACAAGAGCTGTGTTGGCGATGATACCTGACAGCCTGTAATAAATAACCATAAAGGCAAAAACGATCAGTGTGCCAAAGACACCGGATGTCAATCCTTTGCTGATGGAGTCCTGACCAAGACTTGCGCCAACGGTCATGTTCTGGATAATGTCAACGGGAGCTGGCAGCGCACCAACACGAAGGACAATGGCAAGGTCCGCCGCTTCTTCATGGGTAAAGCTTCCACTGATCTGGGCGGAGCCACCAAGAATTTTCTCGCGAATAACAGGAGCAGAACGCACAACATCATCGAGGACAATGGCCATCCGTTTTCCAACATTTTCTTCTGTGAGCTTGGCAAAGACCCTGCCGCCCTTTGCCGTGAAATCGATTGAGACATAGGGTTCATTGAACTGGTTTGAAATCCGCACTTGAGCATTCTTGACCATTTCTCCTGTCATTAAGATTTGCTCATCAAGAAGAATGGGGCGAACGATCTCTTTTCCGGTCGTTGCGTCTACCTCCTTTTCTATGTAAATCTTTGTGTCTGTAGGAAGTCTGTTTTGCAGGGCTTGATTGAGTTTTTCAAGTTCCTCGTGGTTGGACCAGGTACCGTCCCATAGTCCAGCAGTGCGTGTTTCTTCCGCAAGAAGGCCTATGTTGATTCCAGCTGCATCGGCAACTTTTTTAAATTCAAGCTGGGCGGTGTCACCCAGGAGTTTCAGGGCGCGTTTGGGGTCTTTTACGCCAGGGAGCTGGACAACAAGTTCTGCCTCCCCCTGTCGGATGATGACCGGTTCTGCCACACCAAACTGATCAATTCTGTTTCGAATAATTTCAAGAGATTGTTCCACAGCGTGGGTGCGGATAAAATCAATTTCCGAACTTTTAAGTGTTACTGTTATTTTGGGAAATGATCCTTCCTTTGCATCTACCTTGATATCTATTTCAGGAAAACTGTCTTGAACCACTTTGTTTACAGTATCAACAGCACTGGAGTTAGGTAGAGTGAAAAGAACAACATTTGTTTCTGATTTTGTCCGTACAGCACTTATTCCCTGCTCTTTCAGGAGGTCTTTCAGCTCATTGGCAGCAAGCTCGAGCGAGTCTTCTTCAGCCTTATCCAGATTGACCTTGAGAACAAGATGCATCCCACCCTGAAGATCCAGGCCGAGTCGTAATCCCTCTGGGGACATGTATTTTTTCCACCAGTCTGGAGTAGAACTGTAAAAGGAA
>JGI11705J14877_10000364_pt1 | contig 28868 bp, 25 predicted proteins | sample Etolaghawater15m_FD_14877 | JGI IMG/M metagenome (IMG submission 14877)
CGGCGGGAGCATCGATCTGGCAGAGGATACGAGTACGGTTGACATCACGTCGAACGACCTGCAGCTGACGGCCGGAGGTGATATCGGTACCTCGGATAACCATATCGAGACACGTGTTGACAACCTGAGTGGCTCTTCGGTATCAGGTTCGACGTTCGTGACGGAGAGTGATGCCGTAACGGTCAAGGAGATGACGCTGACGGTCGAACGTGTCGGGAGCGATGGCAACGTCCAGACAACGACAGCAGATGAGCAGGAGGGCCTGACCTCCGGCGGCGACCTGGTGCTTGAGTCCCTTGATGGAGGTATTACAACCACTGCCACGACAGGTGAGGTGCAGGCAAAAGGTGCTATCATTTTACAGGCAGCCGGGGCCGATAACGATGTGACGCTTGGCGGCAAGGTTGCATCGATAACAGGGAACATTGCCGTGCTTGCCGCCGGTTCGATTCTCGACGGTGACAGCGACGTAGACATCAGGGCAGTGGCTGCATTGCTCGATGCTGGCGGTGATATTGGCGTCTCTGGCGATCCGCTTGAGACAGATGTCGATATCCTGAGCGCTTCATCTGGAGGATCGACCTATATCACGGAAGCTGACGGGGTGACGATAGACAGTGTTTCCGTATCGGCTGGCGCCAGTGACCTGGAGCAGTCGGATTTAGAGTCGGGAGGTGATCTCGAACTTAAAGTTCTTGCCGGTGACCTGGTTGTCAATGAAGGGGATGACGACGATAGAGGGGTGACGGCGGCAGGTGACATCACGTTCCTTGTATCCGGCAGTGATGGAGATATTGAGGTTAATGCCGATGTGAAGAGTACCGGGGGAACGTTGTCGTTTGATGCCGAGGGCTCGGTGACCTCGGATGCAGATCTTCTCTCTTCGGATCCTGCTAGCCCTGTGGAGATCTTATCAGCCGGAGGAGGTGTCACCGATGGCACTATCGTGATTACCGGTGAAGATGGTTCTTCAGCACCAGCAGACCTCTCTGTCGAGATCTATGGGGCCGGTGAGATCGAGAACCTGTATGAAGAGTTCAGCAGACTCTATGCAGATCCATCTGATTTCAGATCGTGGATCGATGACTTCGATGATGGTATCTCGGAGGATGTTGCTGCTCGATACCTGGTGCTGACGCCAGAGGAAGGCGGTGACAGCGGTATTGTAGCTGTGACTGGTGCAGAGGATGCTGTGGAAGCCCTGATCATCGATGTCTCTGCACTTGGTGATGGTGTTGAGCTGGAGTTGGATGATATCGATTTCGCTGTTATCATTGGTGATGTTACAATTCGCGGAGGTGAAGGGCAGAACTATGTTGTGGGTGATGATAGTCCTCAGAATATTGTTTTAGGGGAAGATGATGATACCCTTGATGGTGCCGGTGGTGACGATTATATTGGTTCAGAAGGCGGTAATGACGAACTGTATGGTGGCGATGGCAATGATACGGTAAGCGGTGGAGACGGTAATGATACCATTATCGGTGGTGCCGGAGATGATCGGCTTATCGGTGGAGATGGTATTGACTGTGCTGTATTCAGTGGTGATCGTAGTGATTACCTTTTTGAATACAGGGAGTCAACAAGGGAGTTTATCGTAACTGATCGCCGGGCTGGTTCTCCGGATGGGACAGATATCCTGACGGAAGTTGAGAAGCTATATTTTGAAGGTGACGATATATTGGTGAATGTGGATAATTTGCATGCATCGATTTCATCAGATTCCGGAGGGTCAGGCGGTGGAGGTCTTGGTATAGCCCTTGCAGGAGTAGGGCTTGTTGGTGTTCTCGTGTTTGCTTTCTAGCTGAAGAGATGGTAAAGAAAAAACTTGTTTTTGGTGGTATAGCCGGTTTCTTGTGCCAGTGTATGCTGGGCATGGTTGCTGTTGCCGATGATGGTTATGGGGCCTTGTTCACCGATGTTCGGGAAGGCCTGAACAATATAAATGTGTCAGGGATTGTAGAGCCTCTTCATGATATTACCATGGGTTTTACCGTCCAGGGCAGGATTGATCGTATCCTCTGCAAAGAGGGGCAACAGGTGGCCAGGGGTGATACCTTGATGGTTCTGACGAATGGATACATTGAGCTGGAGGTTTCCCTGCTCCGGGAGATGCTTGATGCCAACCAGCAACTCTTCGAGGAAACCAAATCGGTGAGCAAGGAGGAGCTTGACAGGTTGACACTGGAGTGGAACAGGGCGAACGAGACGTTGCGTCGTCGGATATTAATCGCGCCTAAGCCCGGGGTCGTAGAGGACATCGAGGTAGAAGAGGGAGAGATATGCGAGCCCGCCAAGCCAATGCTGCGTCTTGTTTCGGCAGAGCGTTGCCAGCTTGTTGTCAATCCTGAGTATAGTCAGGCTTACGCACTTTCAGTAGGTCAGCAAGTGCCACTGAAACTGACTTCAGGTCGTTCTATGGTAGAGCGGACCGGAGTGATTACCAAGGTATCGAAAGTTGTGGATCCTGCAAGCGGACTGATGGAGGTCAAGATCCGTTTCGACAATAGTGACGGGGCTGTTAAGCCCGGTGTTATCGGCCAGGCGCGCCTGTCTAACCAGACATGAGTTGTATGCCATCCATGCCCCCTATCCCTGAAAGAACGATTGATGTAGATGCTGTTCGGCGTTTACGGGAGTTACGTACGTTTAACGGCAATGATGGTGCCTTCTGGATGGCGTTTGCAGAGCAGGCTGCCCGGCTCCTGCGTGCTGAATTTGCCGTGGTTTACCGCAAGCAGAACGAACAGTGGCAGCCCTACTGCTTCTGGCCTGTCGGCCAGGGCAAGGCTGCTCCCAGGCTTTCCGCGGATCAGATTGACCTCCTGGCAGGAAAGGCCCTGAATGGGGTTCCGGTCTATGCCGCATTCGATGCCGAGGGATCGTCGTCTTCGTTGGTAGGCATGGTCCTTGACCGGCAAGGGGATATGCTTGCCGTGTTCGGGCGCTCTGCTGCCCTGAAGCCTGAAGAGTATGCGCTTGACCAGGTAAAGCGGGAGTTGCTTGTGGAAATCCTGGAGGGCTTCAGGATGCACCGTGCAATGCATGAAGTTCGCCGAGAAGCAGCCAAGGCGTATGAGCCGCTCGACCTGATGTTGTGTTTGAACGAGCATACCCGCTTCCAGAGCCTGGTTATGGCTCTCTGTAACGAGCTTGCTGCCCGTTTCAGCTGTTCCCGTGTCAGCCTTGGCTGGGTGTCGGACAACTATATCAGGATGCAGGCAGTCAGCCACATGGAACGGTTCGAACGTAAAATGGAGGTCGTTCAGGCGCTCGAGGCGGTGATGGAGGAGTGTCTTGATCAGGATGAAGAGGTCCTTGTTCCTGCCGATGAATCATCATCGGTGCTGACAGCTGAGCATGAACGGTTTCGTGAGCGCCATGGGGAGCATGCCATGCTTTCCTTGCCTCTCAGGCTGGAGCAGAAGGTTGTTGCTGTCGTAAGCCTCGAACGTGAAACAATATTTACTGAGGATGACCTTCATGCGTTGCGGACTATTGCTGACCAAGTGATAAGACGATTGGGAGACCTGTGGGAGTATGATCGCTGGTTTGGTGCGCGTATGCGTGATGCCCTGCATGCAAAGCTGGAACAGTTCGTTGGACCTGAACACACCTGGATGAAAGTGGCTGCAGCAGTTGCAGTTCTTGTGATCGGGGTGCTCTTGTTTGGCAGGATTGAGTACAAGGTGGATGCTCCTTTTATTCTCAGGACCGAAGATCTCGCATTCCTGTCTGTTCCGTTCGATGGTTATATCGATGAGGCTTATCACAAACCGGGCGATCTGGTTATGAAGGGACAGCACCTGCTTGAACTTGATACCCGGGAGTTCAGGCTTGAAGAGGCCCAGGCCCTTGCTGATTATCAGCGTTACCTCAGGGAGCAGGAGAAATCAATGTCACAGAACCGGTTGGCGGATATGCGTGTAGCTGAAGCGCTGAAGAAACAGGCACGCTCCAGGCTTGAACTGATACGCTACAAGCTTGAACATGCGGAACTCAAGGCACCGTTCAACGGTATCGTTGTTGAAGGTGACTTGGAGCGGTTGCTCGGGGCCCCAGTCCGCAAGGGGGATATTCTCTTGAAAGTTGCACGGCTTGAAGATCTTTATGTTGAAATGAATGTCTCGGAGCGAGATATTCATGAATTCAGCGAGTTGCAGGAGGGTAGCATTGCCTTTCTTGGGAGGCCTGGGGAGAAAATCAGGATGGTTGTGGAGCGAATAGAGCCCATGGCAGTTGTTGAAAAAGATGGAAATGTCTTTCATGTGATCGGTCGGATTGCCGGTGCCCCTGAACCCTGGCTTCGTCCTGGGATGAGTGGCTTGGCAAAGGTAGATGTTGGCAAACGGCAGATTGCCTGGATCCTTCTGCATCGAACCCTTGATTTTTTCCGTATGAATCTGTGGTGGTAATATGTCGCAACAGGGAAGCACATTCAGTGAAGCATGGCATCTTGTGTCTGGTTTGCGCGTTAGCCTGCGCCAGACAGTGACCGTGCAGCGTCAGCTTTATAGGGGGGAGAAATGGTATGTGCTCCATGATCCGTTCAATAACAGGTTTTTCAGGCTTACTCCGCCTGCGTATCACTTTATTGCAAGACTAAACCGGGAAAAGACCGTTGAGGAGACATGGCTCGGAAGTATGGAGCAGTTTCCAGATTCGACGCCTGGCCAGGAAGATGTTTTGAATTTGTTGGGTGAGCTCTACTCGATGAACTTGCTTGCTGCTGAAGTTCCGCTCGACAGCAAGCGTCTGTTTGAACGTTATGAGCGTAATCGCAAAAGTGAACTGAAGGCGAAGCTGTGGAGCTTCATGTTTTTTCGTATTCCCCTGTTTGATCCAGAACCCTTGCTCAAGCGTGCATCACGATTGATTTCTGCTGTGGTTAGTCCTGCAGGTCTTATGGTGTGGCTTGTTGCCGTGGCCTGGGCCGTGAAGGTGGTCATAGATAATGCTGATTCGGTGTTTTCCGGTGCTCAGGGTATTCTTGCGCCTGGCAACCTGTTCCTGCTCTATCTTGCGCTTGTGCTGGTTAAAACCATTCACGAATTTGGTCATGCAGCTGTTTGCCATCGGTATGGAGGCGAGGTGCATACGATGGGGCTTATGTTTCTGCTGCTGACCCCCCTTCCTTATATGGATGCAACTTCAAGCTGGAGCTTTCGTGCACCATGGCAACGTGCCCTGGTCGGTGGTGCTGGCATGCTGGCTGAGCTTTTTGTGGCTGCGTTTGCCGCTTTTTTCTGGGCAAATACAGGGGATGGGCCATGGCATGCACTTGCGTACAATATCATGTTTGTGGCATCGGTGTCCACGGTTGTTTTCAATGCCAATCCGCTGCTTCGTTTTGATGGGTATTATATACTCTCTGACCTTCTTGATATACCCAATCTTCATAAACGTGCCGACAAGCAGTTGCAGCACCTTGTAGAAGGACCGGTATTTGGATGTCCTGATTCACAGTCGCCGGCAAAGGGGCAGCATGAGGCTTTAGAACTTACCGTTTATGGTGTCCTGAGCTGGGGGTACCGTATCCTTGTATTTACAGGAATTATCCTGTTTGTTGCGGACCGATGGTTGATACTTGGCCTGATTATTGCCGCTATCGGTATTGTTTCATGGCTGGTCAAACCCCTGGTGAAATATGTCAAGTACCTGTTCAAGGGTCCTGCTCTGCATCGCTGTAGGAGCAGAGCTGTAGGTGTCATCATGTCGACCCTGGGGCTTGCCTTGATCCTGATCGCCACTGTTCCGTTCCCTCGTTATGTGGTCGCACCCGGTATCATAGAGTCGGATCCTTATGTGCAGGTTACAGGTAGGGCTCCCGGATATGTCAAACAGCTGCTGGTCGAGCCTGGGGCCAGGGTGCATCCAGGGCAGCCGCTCCTGGTGCTTGAAAACAGGGAGCTCGAGTACATGCTTATGAAGGCCGAGGCACGGGTGGCGGAATTTGCTGCAAAGGAACGCAGTGCCTTGAGAAAAAGTATGATAGCTGACCTCTCACCGGTTCGTCAGCAGTTACAGGCGGCTCGCCAAAGCGCAGAAGAGCTTCGTGACATGCAACGGCATCTTGTTGTCAGGGCATTGCAACCGGGTGTGTGGGTACCGGTTCGCAAGGAGTCTCTTGCTGGTCGCTGGGTTGACAGGGGAGATTACCTTGGGAGTATCCTTGGCTCCAGGGGATATCGTTTCAGTGCGGTTGTTTCCCAGGCGGATGTGACCTCCATTTTCGAGCAGCAGCTCGAGAAGATAGAGGTGCGGTTATGGGGCGAGGCAGGTTATGGCGTTGAGGTGAACGAGGTGAGACGAATCCCGTTCCAGCAGCAGCGCCTTCCCTCTGCAGCCCTGGGTTGGATGGGGGGAGGCGATGTCCCGGTTTCTGGAGATGGTTCGCAGGATGGTCTGGAAACAACTGAGCCGTTTTTTCTTGTGCATGCAGTACTTCCTTCTTCACTTGCCGTTGCAGCATTGCATGGACGGTCGGGCAGGATTCGTTTTTCCCTTGCATCCCAGCCCCTTTTGATGCAGTGGGGCAGGAAAGTCAAGCAGGTTTTCCAAAGGAGATACCAACTGTGAAGCCTTCAGAAGGTTACCGTCAGGCAAGGGTCAGGAATCCGGGAAAATTACATCAGGGGCTCGATGGTATCGCTCACCAGGTGGCTGGCTGGCTGCGTCGCAACGCAATGCCCGCTAGCAAATTGTTGGGCGAAGCACAGCAGATATGTGATGCGGCCGAAAGATTGCGAGGTCTTGATGACGTTGAGCTTGACGATATGATAGGGCATGTTCGCGCGAATTTTCGTCGGAGCAGGCATTCGGATGTCGTTGCATGTGACGAGGCTCTTGGTGTGATTATCGAAGCTGCCTCAAGATCACTGGGCCTTCGCCCGTTTCCTGTTCAGGTCCTGGGTGGGCTTGCACTTTTCAGAGGGAATCTTGTCGAGATGCAGACAGGCGAAGGAAAAACCCTGACAGCGGCTATTGCAGCAGTGCTTTTTGGATGGTCCGGGCGGTCATGCCATGTGGTTACCGTGAATGATTACCTGGCCAAACGGGACAGGACCTCATTGCAACCACTCTATGATCGTTGCGGTTTGACATCAGGTTACATTTCCAGCTCTATGCAGCGAGCGCAACGTTGCTTGAACTACAGAACGTCGATAGTCTATGTAACCAGTAAGGAGTTGGCTGGTGATTTCCTCAAGGATCGCCTGGCAATGGGTGCAATAACGGACCCTTCTCGACGTCACCTGCAATCCAGGTTCAATGGTGATGCGTGTGGTGACTTGATGCTTGACGGGCTGCATGTTGCTATCGTTGATGAGGCTGATAGTGTACTGGTTGATGATGCTGTCAGTAGCCTGATCATTTCCCGTCCGGCAGAAAATAAGCCGTTTGTCGAAGCCTGTAAGGCTGCAGTGCGAATTGCTTCTCGTCTCGAGCAGACTGTTGACTACCTGGTGTTCAGTAAAGAGAAGGAGATCCGTTTGACCGCAAAGGGGGTAGAGCACATGACCACCCTTCTTGAAGAACTTCCTGTATTCTGGCGATCCATGGCCCGTGCAAAGGAAATAATTCTCCAGGCACTTGTGGCGAGGGAATTTTTCCACAAGGATTCCCACTACGTGCTTCAGGATGACAAGGTGATCATCGTAGATGAGTTTACCGGTCGGCTTATGCCAGGGCGAAAATGGCGCAATGGGATTCAGCAGATTATTGAAATTATGGAGGATGTTGATGTCTCTGCTCCGGATGCGGTTGCTGCCCGAGTCAGTTTTCAGAAGTTTTTCAGGCTTTTTGACAAGCTATGCGGCATGACTGGAACTGTTGCTGGAGTGGATAAGGAGCTATGGAGGATTTATGAGCTTGCCAGTATCGTCGTTCCTACTAACAAGCCGTCACGTCGTACTCTGCTTGATCGTCCGGTATTTCTGAAACGAGAGCTGAAAGAAGCTGCAGTCATCAGGGAAATTATGAAATATCATCATGCTGGGCGTCCAGTTCTTGTCGGTACCCGTAGTGTTGAAGGAAGCCAGAGGTTGGCGGTACTCCTGGAAAATGAAGGTGTTATCTTCAATTTGTTGAACGCGGTGTATCATGAGCAGGAAGCTGAAATTATTGCGAGAGCCGGGGTGCGCGGAGCCATCACCATTGCAACGAATATGGCAGGCAGGGGAACCGATATCAAGCTTGGGCCGGGAGTTTCTGAGCTTGGCGGATTGCACGTCGTGCTTGTCGAGCCTCATGAGGCTGGCCGTATAGATCGACAGTTTTTTGGTCGATGTGCACGACAGGGTGATCCCGGAAGTGTGCGCGTATTCGTGTCGATAGAAGATGAATTATTGCAGCGATTTATCCCTTCGTGGGGTCGAGCAGTATTGCTCCGTCTGGCCTCGTTTCACACTGGCTTGACGAACAGGCTGGTATGGTCTGCTGTCGCACTTTCGCAGGTAACAGCTCAATCACAGGCATTCAGGAACAGGGTTGCCGTGCTGAAAAAGGATGATTGGGTGGATGAATCACTTTCGTTCAGTGGATCAGGACTCAAGCTCTAGTTCTTACTTGTAAACTTGTCGACCTTGTTGTAGATTCGGGTTGACAATTTTGCAGGGTTCGAGCATTTTCATTCATGACTGACGCTACAAGCTGGATACTCGAAGAGCTGATGCGAAGCGGAGGGTTTCGTTCAGGTGAAGAGCTTTCATCGGTTCTTGGGAGTACCCGAAGCGCCGTATGGAAGCATATCAGGTTGCTTCGGCAGGATGGTTACGATATCGAGGCTGTAACGGGACGGGGGTATCGCCTGACCGCTACTCCCGGCTATCCCGATGCCATCGAGACGGGCCGCTTTCTCCAGACGTCCGTGCTTGGCCAGAGAATAGAGCATCATCGCAGCGTGATGTCGACTAATGCACAGGCCAGGAAGCTTGCCCGCGAAGGTGCTCCTGAAGGGCTTGTGGTGACGGCTGATGCCCAGACAGGTGGCAGAGGGCGGATGCAGCGGGTATGGCATTCTCCGCCCGGGGTGAATCTTTATTTTTCGATAGTGCTTCGTCCCCCGGTGCCGCCACGAGTGGTCCCCCAGATTCCGTTGCTTGCCGCTGCAGCACTCCATACCGCCCTTGCCAGTGTTGCTGGAGGTGTAGAACTTCGTATCAAGTGGCCGAACGATTTGCTTGCCGGGGGGCGCAAGCTGTGCGGTATCCTGTGTGAAATGGAATCCGAGGCTGATATGACGCATGTGGTCATTGTTGGTATCGGCGTGAATGTCAACCTCCGTGCACTGCCCCCTGAGATCGAGACGGTGGCGACATCCCTGTTGCTTGAAACCGGTCGTGAGTTCTCCCGCCCCGAGCTGCTTGCCTCGATCCTCAATGCTTTCGAACCACTCTATCGCAGGTGGCTTGAGGTCCAGGATCTTTCACCGGTATTCGACTACCTCGAAGAGTACTCATGGCTCAGGGGTAAGCAGGTGGAGGTCGACCAGTACGGCCGCAGGCTCAAGGGCGTTGCTGCCGGTATAAGCCCGACCGGAGAGCTCCTGCTCGATATGCCGGATGGTTCGCAAACCATGGTTTCCTCAGGGGAAACCCACCTGATACCCGATAATGAAAGGACATGATGCCATGATCTCTCTCCTCGACCCAACAGTCATTGAAGCGTACCGGGTTCTCGAAACCGGAGAACCGCTTGCGTACGATAATGCCTGCCGCCTGGCCGAGCTTTCGGGAGAAGCTGTCTTGGACCTTCTCTCGCTTGCCAACAAGGTGAGGAACCGGTATGCGCCACTTCCCGAAGGTGACCGTATCCATAGGTGCTCGATTCTCAATGCAAAGTCAGGGGTCTGCGGTGAGAACTGTAGTTTTTGTGCCCAGTCGCTGCACAACCGTGCCGATGTCGAGCAGTATCAGTTGCTTGATGAACAGTCGGTGTTCGATGCGGCCGAAAGGGTCTATCGCGAGGGAGTACGGCATTTCGGTATCGTGACGAGCGGGTACGGGTACCGGCGTCCGACAGCTGAATTCCGGCGTATTCTCGAGCTCATCAGGGCTCTCCGTAAGCGTTATGACGGGCTCAATGTCTGTGCCTCTATCGGGGTGCTCGGCGAGGAGACCGCAAGGATGCTTGCCGAGGCGGAAATTGCGCACTACAATATCAATATCCAGGTCTCTCCTTTCCGCTACGGGGAGCTTATTGCCGACAGCCATACGGTAGAAGAACGGATCGAGACGGTCAGGCTGCTCAGGAAGCATGGCGTGCCGGTGTGCTGCGGGGGCATCCTCGGGGTTGGCGAGACCATGCAGGAACGGGTAGACCTGATCTATGCCTTGCAGGAGCTCGATGTAGCGGTCATACCCCTCAATGTACTCGTGCCGGTCACGGGCACGCCGCAGGAAGGTGCGATACCTGTTCCTGTGAGCGATGTGCTCAAGACCTTTGCGATATGCCGACTTGCGCATCCCTGCAAGGTGATCAAGTTCGCAGCAGGCAGGGAGACGGTGATGAAGGATTTCCAGGGGCTTCTCATGCTCGCAGGGGCCAACGGGTTCCTGACCGGCGGCTACCTGACGACAAGGGGGCGCGAGATCTCGGATGATATGAAGCTTGCGGCAGAACTTGGCGGGTTCGGGGGGACGATATGACCCTGCCACTAAGGGAAAGCATGATGGCGGAACTTTCGCAACTCATGAAGGATGGGCGTTTGAGGACTCTGCCTGCTTCAGGTGAGCGTAAGGGGGCCTGGCTTTTGCATGAGGGACGCAGGATGCTCAACCTTTCATCGAACGACTACCTTGGTATCGGGAGTGATACTGAGTTGCTGGACGGGTATCTCGAGAGGTGTCGGGCTGGTTCTGGTGAGAGCTGGATGGCGAGTACTTCTTCGCGCCTCCTGGTGGGAAACCATCACCTGTATGACGAGCTCGAATCACGCCTTGCAGCCCTGTATGGCAAAGAGGGTGGCCTGGTGTTCAACAGCGGCTACCATGCAAACACAGGGATACTGCCAGCCCTTGCCGGCAGGCACGACCTTATCCTTTCGGACCGTCTCAACCATGCAAGCATTATAGATGGCGCCAGGATTTCCGATGCAAAGTTCATGCGGTACCGTCATCTCGATTATGCACATCTCGAGGAGCTGCTCGAAGCAGCCCGGGGCAGCTACCGGCAGGTGTTTATCGTGACCGAGTCAGTGTTCAGCATGGATGGTGATATCGCCGACCTTGCGCGCCTTGTGGAGCTTAAACGGAAGTTCGACGCCATGCTGGTGCTGGACGAGGCTCACGGCGTGGGGACGTTCGGTACAGGGGGGCTGGGGGTGTCGGAGTCGTCCGGTCTGGTTGACAGTGTCGATATCATTATAGGTACATTCGGCAAGGCGTTTGCGTCTACCGGTGCTTACGCAGTAATGGATGCGCTCGTCAAAGAGTACCTGGTGAATACCATGCGCCCCCTTATTTTTACCACGGCACTACCGCCGATGGTGCTTGGCTGGAGTGCCCTCGTGCTGGAGCGTCAGTGCAGGATGCACCAGGAGCGCAGGGTTTTGCAGCACTCTGCGGCCTGGCTTCGGAAAGAGCTCACGGCATCCGGTTTCGAGGTGCTTGGCGAGAGCCATATCGTTCCGGTGCTCATGGGCGACAACGAGCGGGCGGTACGCGTTGCGGCTGACTTGCGCCGGAACGGGGTGCTTGCTCTGCCTATTCGTCCTCCGACGGTGCCCAGGGGGACTGCAAGGATAAGGCTTTCGCTTCGGGCAGACCTGTCAGCGGGGGATCTTCAGCATGTTGCCAAACTGCTTGGCCGGGAGGCGTTATGAGGACAGAGTGGCTTCTTCATTCCGCACGGCGCAGGGTGGTCGTGTTTTTCAATGGCTGGGGTATGGACCACGGGATTGCTCGGCATCTCCTTGCCAATACGCCCGAAGGGTTTGGTTACGATCTGCTGAGCTGCTATGACTACGGCGATCCACGACTGGCGCCCGACACCCTGACGGAACTCGGTCAGTATGACGAGCGGATTGTGGTGGCATGGTCGCTCGGCGTGTGGGCAGCTGCCTTGTCGGGTATCGAGGGTGTCAGTCGGTCGCTGGCAATCAATGGGACCCTGACCCCACTGGACCGGAAACAGGGGATTCGGCCGGATATTTTCCAGGCGACGCTCGACGGATGGTCGGAAAAAGGCCGGGAGCGTTTTAACCGGAGAATCTGCGGATCGAATGAGTCGCTCGAGCTGTTGCAACAGATGGGGGTACAACGTGATGTTGCCGACCAGAAGCGGGAGCTCGAGGCGATTTTCAGCAAGCTTTCCCATTCGACTTCAGCAACGGGTTATGCGTCGTGGGGATTCAGCAGGGCAGTGGTCGGCGACAGGGACATGATTTTCACTCCGGCAGCCCAGGAGGCTGCATGGCAGGGCGTGTCGGTATCTGTTGTTTCCGGTATGCCCCATATGCCGTTTGCTGCCATGAAGGGATGGCAGGAGGTACTGGTATGGCTGTGATCGACAAGGCCCTGGTTCGACGGCGGTTCGAACGTCAGCTTGAAGCCTACAGCGAGCATGCGCTTGTTCAGGTAGGTATGGCCGAAAAGCTTGCCCGGCTGGTGGCCGACCGGCTTCCGGGCAGAAAGGCGCAAAGGGTATTTGAAATCGGGGCTGGTTCGGGCCTGCTTACTGCGGCATTGCTCTCGAATGTCCAGATTGCCTCATTGTATGCCAACGATATTGCCCCTGGTTCCAGGGCGATGGTCGAGGATGTGGCTTTGCGACATGGGGGCACTCTTTCAGGTTTCCTGGAGGGGGATGCCGAACAACTCGAGACCCCGCCTGTCGGGCTCGACCTGCTGGTTTCAGGTGCAACGGTTCAGTGGTTCGAAGACCTGCCGGGCTTTATCGGCAGGATGGCTGGCAGCATCAAGCCGGGGGGGTTGCTGGCGTTCAGTTCGTTCGGACCGGAGAACATGAAGGAAATTGCCGAGCTTGCATCGGTCGGTCTTTCTTACCATACCCTCGATGCGATACAGGAGATGTCCGGGAGTGACTATGAGGTGCTGTTTGCCGAAGAAGAGTGTTCCGTCCTGGATTTTCCCGATCCCGGGGCAGTGCTTCGCCATATCAGCCGTACCGGTGTCAACGGCATCGAACAGCGGACTTGGACCGGTGCCCGGTTACGGGCATTCAGCTCGGCTTATCATGAGCGTTTTTCTTCTTGCCGCGGTGTGCAGCTTACCTATCATGCACTTTACCTGGTCATGAGGAGGCGGTAGTCGTGAGTGGCAATGTGGTCATGGTAAGCGGTATCGATACCGGAATCGGCAAAACATGGGCTACTGGCATGGTTGCCGGTGTGCTTCACCGCGGTGGATGCCGTGTCATGACCCTGAAGCTGGCGCAGACCGGGTGCAGCGGCATTGCTGACGATATCAGGGAACACCGGAAACTCATGGGGCTTCCCCTGCTGCCCCTGGATCTGAACGGACTCAGCTGTCCTTACGTATTTCCCTATCCCGCTTCACCCCATCTGGCTGCACAACTTGCAGGTCGCCAGATTGACCCGGTGGTCCTGGATAGAGCAGCCGATCAGCTTGCAGCTGCATTCGACATGTTGTTTGTCGAGGGGGCAGGAGGGCTTATGGTGCCGCTCCGCAGAGAACTGCTGTTTATTGACTACCTTGCCGCTCGAGGCTATCCTCTGCTGCTCGTTACCTCTTCAAGGCTGGGAAGCATCAATCATACCCTGCTTTCACTCGAGGCGTGCGCCAACAGGGGGATAGAGCTGAAGGCTATGTTCTACAACAGGTTCCAGGAAGAGGAGCGGCTGATTGGCGACGACTCCAGGGCGGTCATTGCTGAAGCAGCCTGCCGATACGGCTACGACGTGCCGGTCATAGACCTTCCTGCGGGTGGGCAGGAGGGGGCGGAACGTTTTGTCCGTGAAGTACGGGCACTGGCTTTGTGCACATCTTTACGGGTGCATCAACAAGAGACAAGGACTGATAAAACATGAGTGGTACAGTAGATCTCGCATTCGACAGGGAGCATATATGGCATCCTTACACCTCCATGAAAGATCCGTTACCTGTCTATCCTGTCAAAGGGGCGCGGGGCGTCATGATCGAACTCCAGGACGGGCGGCAGCTTGTGGATGGCATGTCATCCTGGTGGGCCGCTATACATGGGTACAACCATCCCTGTCTGAACGATGCGCTGCATGAGCAGCTGGACGCCATGGCGCATGTCATGTTCGGCGGGTTCACCCACGAGCCGGCAGTCGAGCTTGCACGCAAACTTGTCGCACTGACACCACCTGCATTACAGAAAGTGTTTTTTGCCGATTCCGGGTCGGTGGCGGTCGAGGTTGCCATGAAAATGGCCCTGCAATACTGGCAGGCCCTGGGGGAGACAGGCAAGACACGGATGCTGACGGTGCGTTCGGGTTACCATGGTGACACCTTTGGGGCAATGTCGGTGTGTGATCCGGTGACCGGTATGCATGGCCTCTTCAGGGAGGTGCTTGCAGATCAGCTTTTTGCCCCGGCGCCTGCCTGCGGGTTTGACGATCCCTGGGACGAAGACTGTATCGAGGATATGGCCAGGCTTCTGGAGGAGAATGCGAAGCGAATTGCGGCGGTCATTCTCGAGCCTGTGGTTCAGGGGGCTGGTGGCATGAGGTTTTATTCGCCACGTTACCTTTGCCGTCTTCGTTCGCTGTGTGATGAGCACGGGGTTCTCCTGATCTTTGACGAGATAGCGACAGGTTTCGGGCGTACCGGCAGGATGTTCGCCCTGGAGCATGCAGGGGTATCGCCTGATATCCTCTGTATAGGCAAAGCCTTGACGGGCGGGTATATGACCCTGGCGGCAACGCTGACAACCAGCTCGGTCGCAGAGGCGATTTCCTTGGGTACTCCGGGCCTGTTCATGCATGGACCGACATTCATGGGAAACCCCCTTGCCTGTGCCATCGCCAATGCAAGTATCGGGCTTCTGGAGGAGCGCCCATGGCAGCAGGAGGTTGCGGCAATAGCCCGGGGCCTTGAAGAGGGACTGGCCCCCTGTCGCACCATGCCGGGTGTCGAAGATGTCCGGGTCCTGGGTGCAATAGGTGTCGTCGAGCTACAGGATCCGGTCGATATGGCAAGGTCCCAGGAGTTGTTCGTACGTCACGGTGCCTGGGTCAGGCCTTTCGGAAAGCTGGTTTATCTGATGCCTCCATATGTGATCGACACCACATCGCTCCAAGTACTGACCGATGCTGTGTGCCTTGTGGTCGATGAGCTCGTTCACTCATCGCTTTAACGTCAGAACTTGTCGCACAGTGACATATAACCATCATGGCAATCGCCGTTCTTGCATGTACGGAAGAAAGGATTTTAGTTATATTAACTGATCTTATTTTAATATCAGTTAAGGCAGGTGTCGTCACCAGGGAATTCGATCGCCTAACCATCGGTTCATTGCTCGATGATTTGCATGCGGTCAAATGGGAAGCATCACGAAGCCTCAACGCTCCCTGCCATCTCGGGGACACTCACTAACACGCAGTAATTATCATGAAACGAACGATAGTCAGTATTGATGAAACACTTTGTATCGGATGCGGCGAATGTATTTTCGGTTGCCCTGAGGGGGCGTTACAGGTTATCGACGGCAAGGCTCGCCTTGTCAGCGATCTTTTTTGTGACGGCCTGGGAGCCTGCATCAAAACCTGTCCTTATGGCGCCATTACCGTGGAGGAGCGTGAGGCTGAACCCTATGACGAAAGACGGGTGATGAAAGAAAGTATTGTGCCCGCTGGCAGCAATGTTATCGCTGTTCATCTGGATCATCTTCGTGCACATGGTGAAACCGAATATCTGCATATAGCGCTGAAGTACCTCAAAGAGTGCGATATTGCAATACCTGAAGAGCGCCTTCCTTCTGAACAGCATCAAAACATACCCGCTGGAGGATGTGCCGGAAGTGCAGCACAGCAGTTTCAGGCTGCCGGTTCTTCACCCGGGGCTCTTGCTTCTGCTCCCTCGCGTCTGTCCCACTGGCCGGTTCAGCTGCACCTGGTAACCCCGTTAGCCCCGTGTTATCATGGATCCGATCTGTTGCTGGCAGCGGATTGCGCAGCGTTTTCGGCAGGTGATTTTCATGAGCGTTTCATGTCAGGCAGAAGCCTTGCTATTGCGTGCCCGAAACTGGACACCGGGATCTACCGGTATATCGAAAAACTTGTTGCTATGATTGACATGGCCCGTATAGCCTCGATTACCGTTGTGATCATGGAAGTGCCTTGCTGCGGAGGACTGATGACGATTGTCGAGCAGGCTTTGGCAAGATCTGTCAGAACCGTGCCGGTCAGGCGCGTCATGATGAGTGTCCGTGGAGAGGTTTTGCTTGAAGATACATGGAATTGCGAAACGGCAGGCGCTCCTGAAGAGGGACATCGATGCTGAAAGACGCTCTGGGAAATTACAGGGGTACACTTAGCGATGTGAACCGTATCATCTTGCGCAATCCGGATAATGCGCTGGCCTGGTATGACCGGGGGAACCTGAAGCACAGTGCGGGCGATGATGAAGGGGCTATAGACGATTACACCGAAGCCTTGCGTATAGGGCTCCGAAAACGGGAGGAACTTCTTGCTTTGGGTAACAGGGCAATGGCATTGGCAACGCTCGGCCGATACGAAGAAGCTCTAATGGATTGCACCAGCATTATTGATGCTCGTCCAAAAAACAAGAGCTTGCTGAGAACCGCTCATCTCAGAAGAGCGGCACTCAATAAGAGAACAGGTAATGCACAAGCAGCTCGTCTGGATAGTCAGGCAGCGGAACAGTTAACCATAAGATAAACGGAGAATGTAATAGGAATGTGTAGTGTGATCAGTGATGGACAATGACTGTGTCAGCTGGCATTGCTCGGCCAAAGATTAGTTCATAGGCAAAGCAGAGTGGTCCGACCTTCGAAAAATACTCGCATTTCGTGGGCAACTCCTGGTGGGCACAGGACAAGGAATTCGAATCGTTCAATGGACCGATTCTCATGACGACCAACTGCATTGTTACCTGTGAAAGAATCCTACAGAGGGCGCTTGTTTATCACAGGAAATGCTGGCTATGAAGGTGTCAGGAATATTTCTGCGCCTAAAGACGGATCATCCAAGGACTTTTCGGAAATGATCAAACTTGTAGGGATAGTAATTAATTACTATCTTTGACAAAAGGAGATAGTGACATGAAAAGAACCATGAAAAACCTTACCGGGGAAGAGCGGCGGAAAGTAACCATTGACGCCGTACTTCAGCTTGCCGCTGAGCGTAATCCCGCAGAGATAACGACGGCTGCTATCGCCGGAAAAATGAAATTGACGCAAGGGGCGTTGTTCAGGCATTTTTCGTCTAAAGATGCGTTATGGGAATCGGTGATGCAATGGGTGGATATCAATCTTATGAGGACGATCGACGAAGCTGTTGGCCACAGGTCGCCAGTCGAAGCTCTGGAGAGGATGTTTCTTGCTCATATCGATTTTGTCAACCGCCGTCCCGGAGTACCGCGAATCCTTTTTGCCGAGTTGCAGAAGCCTGACGCAACACCGGCAAAGACAATAGCAGGACTGCTCCTGAAGAGATATGCGAAACGGCTGGAAAGTCTTTTGGAGCAGGGCATCGAGGCAGGCGTTCTGGATCCCTGCATGGATGTGAAAGCCGCATCCGGCATGTTCATCGGAACAGTGCAGGGACTGGTAATGCAATCGATGATAGCGGGAAAAAAAGATATCGATTTGAACGATGCGGGAAAGGTTTTAAGGGTGTTTCTCAGGGGAATAACAAAACGTTGACATGATGCTGAAAAGGATTGATAAAAAGTTGATGGGTATTGTGGCGGTTGTCGTTCCGCTGCTGATTGTTTTTGTCGTCGTCGTGTTTCGTTCAGGGCCGATGGCACCTGTCGATGTGACCGTCACGAACGTTGATATTCGTTCGATCAGACCGGTTCTGAACGGTATAGGCGTCATTGACGCGCGATTCGTCCATGCTGTCGGGCCCACGGCGCCGGGCAGGGTTGCAGAAGTGCTTGCCGATGCCGGAGACCGGGTCAGGCAGGGAGATGTGCTTTGCGAAATAGATCCTGTAGATCTTGATGAACGTATCGTTGCACAGCAATCCCTGGTTAACGAAGCTGAGCGAGCGATCTCGATCGCCCGGGCGTCTCTGAAGGAAGCTCAGGCCCGCCACGATTTCGCCATCGTCCAGGAAGAGCGCTATGGCGGACTGCTGAAGGCTGGCGCTGCCAGTGCGGAAACGGCTGAACAGAAAAAACAGGAAGCCGTCAGCGCGCAGGCATCGGTACACATCGCAGCGGCATCGATTCAGGCGGCAAAGGACCGTTATGATGCCCTGACTGCTGAGTATCGCGCACTTGTCAGACAGCGCAGGCATTTACGACTGACTGCGCCTGTTAGCGGTTTGGTGACGTTGCGCAAAGCTGAAAAGGGCAATAGCGTTGTTGCCGGTCAGACGATCATGGAAATGATCGATCCACAGCAACTGTGGTTCGAAGCACGCTTTGACCAGTATCAGGCGACGGGACTTCAATCGGGTCTCGAAGCCCGGATCAGGCTGCGTTCCCGACCCGATGATCTCATGCATGGCATTGTTTTCCGGGTGGAGCCCATTGCTGATCAGGTTACTGAAGAACTGCAGGCTAAAATCGCGTTCACGGATATCCCGGAGCAGCTGCCTCCCCTCGGGGAACTTGGCGAAGTCTCAATCAGTTTGCAGGCTCTGCCTGAAAAACCGGTCATTCCATCTGCCGCTATCCGCCGCGTAAACGGCAAAACAGGCGTCTGGATTGTCAATGGCAGCAGGTTGGAGTTCCGGGAAATCAAGACAGGCCGAACGGATTCTGAAGGGTCTACGCAGGTTCTCGAAGGGCTTGAAGGGGGCGAAACGATTGTAGAATACAGTATCGCGAATATCGATGGAAAACGCCGTATCACGATTAAAAAACAGCTTTCAGCAGGAGGCGGGGGAGCATGATCAGTCTTGCAGGAAAAGATATCCTTCATGGATGGGGACGTTTTGTTCTGACCGCTGCCGGCCTTGGCCTTCTGATCGGCGTAACGCTGAGCATGGCGGGCATCTATCGGGGAATGGTCGATGACGGGAATATTCTACTCGATAACAGCGGCGCAGACCTCTGGGTTGTCCAGCAGGGAACTATAGGCCCTTATGCCGAACCGTCGACAATTTCCGATGACCTCTACAGAAGCGTTCTCGGCATTGAAGGGGTGAAAGCCGCTTCCAATGTGATCTATCTCACCATGCAGGTCTACCATGGCGAGCACGACATCCGGGCGATGGTGACCGGTGTTGCGCCGGGACTCCCTGACGATCCCGGCAAGCCGCGTTTTCTTGTTGCCGGCCGTCAGATAACGGCCGGCCATTACGAAGCTGTTGCTGATATGTCAAGCGGTTTGAAGGTCGACGATATCGTGACCATCCGCAGAAACCGGTACCGGGTGGTCGGACTGACGAGGCGAATGGTTTCATCCAGCGGGGATCCCATGATTTTCATTCCGATCAAGGATGCCATGGATGCCCAGTACCTCAAAGACAGCGATGCCATCGTGCAGCAACGCCGGAGAAGATCAGAAAGTCCGGTTTTCAACCCTCCTGGCCAGCCCCGGGTGCTGGATGCGATTAATGAGGCCGATGCTGCAAGCAATGCGGTTAATGCCGTGCTGGTCAGTCTCTCTCCGGGATATGCTGCGGCAGAAGTTGGCTCCTCTATCGAGCAATGGCTCAGGGTTGCTACCTACAGCCGTTCTGAAATGAAATCTATCCTTGTCGACAAACTGATTTCCACCTCGGCGAGGCAAATTGCCATGTTTCTTGTGATTCTGGCCATTGTCAGCGCGGCTATAGTCGCTTTCATCATCTATACCATGACTATGGCTAAGATCCGTGAAATCGCCGTTCTGAAGTTGCTGGGAACCCGTAACAGCGTTATCGCTTCGATGATTCTGCAGCAATCGGTCGGGCTGGGTTTTCTCGGGTTTATGGTCGGCAGAATCGCTGCGACTTTCTGGGCTCCTTTTTTTCCGAAATATGTCCTGCTCGAACCTGGCGATGCGCTACGCGGGCTTGTGGCAGTTCTTGTCATTTGCATGGTGGCAAGCATTCTCGCTATACGGGCAGCGCTGAAAATCGATCCGGGAGAAGCAATTGGAGGATAAGATGAAAAGAAATGGAATCGTTGTTGAAGATCTGAAAAAAATATACGGCTCCGGAGAGACCGCCGTCAATGCGCTAAAGGGGGTCGAGATGGCTGTTATGCCGGGTGAGGTGGTTGGGCTTGTCGGACCTTCGGGTTCAGGAAAAAGCACACTGCTCAAATGCCTTGGAGCGGTGATTGAGCCATCTGGCGGCAGTATGAGTGTGGGAGGCCGGACGATCTATGATGGTCGCTGGATGGTGCGGGATCTGAGAGCGCTGCGTCGGGACAGCATAGGGTTTGTTTTCCAGGCGCCCTATCTGATTCCGTTCCTCGATGTCGTTGACAATGTGGCGCTTCTGCCCATGCTGGCAGGGGAGAGCAATGCCGTCTCACGAAAACGGGCACATGAGATGCTTGAAGCGCTTGATGTCGCCCATCGTGCCAAAGCCATGCCTTCGAATCTTTCCGGGGGTGAACAGCAGCGTGTCGCTATTGCCCGGGCGCTGGTCAACCGGCCGCCGGTAGTCCTGGCCGATGAACCAACAGCCCCTCTCGACAGTCGCAGGGCCCTCGGGGTTATCACATTACTGAACGATATGGCACGGCACTATGAAACAGCGATCATTGTCGTCACCCATGATGAGAAAATCATTCCGACATTCAGGCGAATCTATCATATACGGGACGGTCGTACCTATGAGGAGCAGGGTGAAGGAATAATGACCTATGAAGAAACAGCAGAAAAATGATGAGGTATAAAAAATCAAGCAAGGGATTGCAATTGTTCGTGACGATCTGCCTGGCAATGAACGGCGCAGGATGTACTGCCGGTCCGGATTTCCATCGTCCTGATCCGCCGGCTTCATCCGGATACAGAACCGGCGACCATCCTCTTCACGTCAATGCGGATGGACACTATTTTATCGGCAGGCAACGATTTGCGGCTCAGGAAATTCAAGAGCAGTGGAGGCAGGCATTCGGTTCGGCAAAACTCGATGCATTGATAGATGAAGCGCTCCACAAAAGCCCGACTCTGGATGCTGCTAATGCGGCGCTCCAGGCCTCTCTCTATCGCTATGAAGCTCAGGCCGGAACAAGCCTGTTGCCGCAGGCAGATGCGGGAAACAGCGTTTCCCGCCAGCAAAGAAACGGGACTGTGACTGGCCTTGAAGGACAGGAAAGAAATTTCAATGTCTTTGAAAGTTTTCTTACCCTGGGTTATACGCTCGATCTTTCCGGCGCCAACAGGCGGAGACTGGAATCTCTTGCAGCTCGAGCCGGTCAGCAACGCTGGCAGCTTGAGGCTGCGCGCCTGACTCTCGTCTCAATGGTTAGCATCACGGCTATAGAGCTTGCCGAATTCAGTGACCGGTTGCGCAGCCATCAGACCAGGATCCGGTTATTGGAAAAAAAGAGGCGTATTGGTGACGAGCAATTACGACTCGGGACTCTTTCCCGGTATGAGGCGCTTATGATGGACAAAGAGCTCGCACTGCTGAAAACCGAAGCGGCAGCGATACAACGGCAGCATGATGCAACCGCGAACCGCCTTGTCGTGCTTTCGGGCAATGAGCCCGGGCAGACCAAGCCTCCTGAATTCTCATTGTCAGAATTCAGGCTTCCGGAAAACCTGCCTCTTGAGGTTCCTGCGCGCCTTGTTCGTAAACGGCCTGACATTCTTGCTTCTGAATACATGATGCGATCAGCAAACGCGGATTACGGAGCTGCAATTGCAGCATCGTATCCACGCATTACGCTTAGTGCTGACATCGGTTCCCAGGCGTTGTCACTCGGAAGCCTGTTTGGCAGCGGGTCGCTCATCTGGGGCATTGCCGGATCAATATCACAGTCCCTCTTTAACGCCGGGAATGATGCAGAGGAAAAGGAGGCTCTTGCCGAATTTGATCTTACCGCAGCCAACTACCGCCAGACTGTCCTCGATGCTTTGAAGGAGGTTGCCGATATACTTGTCGCTCTGGAACAGGATGCCAATGAAGTTTCAGCGATGCACGATGCATTTTCCGCGGTAGAAGCACAGCATGCTATTGTCGAAGCCAAACATCACCTCGGTTCGGCATCGACGCTCGACATTCTCGATATCTCTCTTGAAAAAGAGGCGTATAGAGAGAAGCGTCTGTCAAGCGGAGCAAAGCAATTGGTTGATACCGCACTCCTGTTCCAAGCTATGGGCGGTTAGTTTGCAGAACCCATAAAATCGGTGGTATGATGCTCGTTGTTCGTGTTTGCAGGACTTTTTTCCGCCATCTTACTGCTCAGCTGATTGTTGCTTTGTCATCATAATGACCACGTTGAGAGGGGATCGAGACAACGTTTCTAAACAAATGCAACATCGCCTATGCCCGATCCTTGCTTGTTTTTAATCGGGTGCTTGTGTAAATTTAAGTTTACAATGTTCTTTGTGAATTCAGAGATAAGGAGCTCGTTGCCGTTGTTGTGGGGGATACGATGGTTTAGCGCAGTTGATGTTTATGCCTAAAACTTCATATCATGTTAAGTGACATTCTACTTATTACAGACAAGCACAGGTCTGCAGCGGTTGCTATTGCCCGTAAAGTGATGGCCGATCGCGAACAACGGCTCAGGACCAACTCCTCCTATCGCTACATGGCAGCCGTGTCAGGGGAATCCGGTGCGGGTAAATCCGAGCTTTCACACGCACTTGCCCTCGAACTCAGGCGCCTTGGCGTGAGGGTAAAGGTGCTGCATACAGATAACTATTACAAGGTCGAGCCCTCCATGCGTCGCGAGCATCGTGAGATGACCGGCTTCGAGGGTGTCGGTATGGATGAGTATGACTGGGAGTTGCTGCACGGGAATATCGATGATTTTCGTCATGCACGTAAGGCAGTCATGCCCTGCATCGATATACTGACGGACGAGGTCGACCTTCTCCATACCGATTTCAGCAAGATAGACGTTTTGGTCATAGATGGTCTCTATGCCATAGGTGTCGAACATACCGACCTGAAAGTGTTTATCGACCTAACCTACCATGAAACCAAGAAAAGCCAGCTGCTTCGCGGCAAGGAGAAAACGGATCACCACCGATGGGAAGTGCTGGAGCGGGAACACAGGAGTGTCCGATCATTGCGTGATGCCGCACATCTGCTTGTCGATGCATCCTATGCCATTCTCGAACCTCAGTCCGAAGAGGAATTCGTTACGGCCTGAAGCGGTAGATATGTCACTGGAGTTTTCCCATGACGCATGAAGAGTTTGCCGAGCTTCAGCGCCCGGAAATACTTGGATGCATCGAGCAGTACGGCAATGAGGATCCTGACAGGTTTGCCATGTCGCGGCATGGTGATGAAGGCATTCCTGTCAGGGCTATGGCAGAGCAGATCGCATGCCGGCAGAAGGCGCTGCGAAAACTGCCCGGACTTGCCTCCCATTCCCTTCTTTATACCTCCCGTGCACTCGAGCAGGCTTCGGGCGAGCGGGCTGCGGCAAGCAAGAGTGCTTACATCTGTGGCGAGACGTTACTGGATCTCAGTGGCGGACTGGGCATCGATTCGATCTTTATGGCCCGCCGATTCAGCAGGGTACTCTACTGTGAGCGTGACGAGGTTCTGTCGTCGGTTGCGGCATATAATTTCAGAACACTCGGGGTTGGCAATATAGAGGTGCATTGTGGCGACAGTGTCCGCTATCTCGAGACAATTCCTGACAATACCCTTGACTGGGTATATGTCGATCCCGATCGACGCAGCGGTTCGCGTCGCCATGTCAGTCTCGAGCTGTCGAGTCCTGACGTTACAGCTCTGCATGATCTTATCCTGGCGAAATCCACGGCGTTCTGTGTAAAAACTTCGCCGATGCTCGATATATCCGAGGCAGCCCGAAAGCTGCCTTCCCTGGAGAGGGTACTGGTGGTTTCTGTTGATGGGGAGTGCAAGGAACTCCTGCTTTTCTGCACACGTTCCGGTCCTGGTTCGGGAGGTCCGCTGGTGGAAGCTATCTGCTGTTACGGGGACGAACAGGAGGTACATATCGGCCCGGTTCCCTTTAGGCAGCGGGGTCGTGAACTTCCTGTTGCCGTGGGGGAGTGGTTGCTGGAACCTGACCCGGCTATACTCAAGGCCGGGCTTGCATCTGTGCTTGGAGAGCAGGAGGAGTTGTGCAGGCTGAACCATGGGACAGGATTATTGACGGGAGGAGCGCCCCGGAAAAACTTTCCCGGTCGTATGTTCCGGATCAGGGAAATCCAGCCATACAAGCCCGCTCTTCTCAAGGCCTGCCTCAAAAAACACGGAATTGATTCTGCAAGTATCCAGCGACGGGATTTTCCGCTTTCAGTTGCCGAACTTCGCAGGAAATTCCGTCTCGGAGAGAGTGAATGTCATGTACTTGTGTTTACACGGGATGCTTCGAACGCATTGTGCTGCCTGGTCTGCGAGCGATCCTGAATGGCTGGATCTCATGAGGCGGGGACAGCTTTTTGCCTTATTTCTGTAAATAATGGTGAATGGTAAATGTATTTGTTACTTTTACCATGTATATGGTATGAGTAACCCCCTATTTACATTATGATGCTTGCCAGGGAGACATGCAAGAAGCTGTTCGGGCTGCTGATATTCTGCATCTTCATACTGCCTACTGCGGTTGTTGCTGGAACTGTTCGCGATGTTGATGGTAATGAGTACAGGACGGTAAAGATAGCAGGGATGACCTGGATGGCGGAAAATCTCGAGGTACGGCATTACAGGAATGGAGACCCCATAAGGCATGCTGTGTCCAGTGCAGCATGGGAAGATGCTGCACGTAAAAAAGAGGGGGCCTGGAGCTATTACCTCAATAGTTCATCGAATGGCAAAGCCTACGGAAAACTCTATAACTGGTATGCAGTCAATGATCCCAGGGGACTGGCCCCCGGAGGATGGCGTGTACCGTCCGACAAGGAGTGGGAAACCCTTGCGGAGTTTCTTGGCGGGAAAATATTCGCAGCCCGAAAGCTGAAGGCTGACGGGGTATGGGATGGACCGGGGGGGAGTTCGGACCAGTATGGGTTCGGGGCTTTGCCTGGCGGATATCGCAGGAATGATGGCTGCTTTTTCTACAAGGGTAGCATCGGGTTGTTCTGGTCATCGACAAAGTTTGTCGATGGATATGCCTGGTTTCGTAATATGAACAACCGCAATTCGGTACTGTTCCGTAACGATACAAATATGGGTAATGGACTGACGGTTCGTTGTATCAAGGAGTAGTATCTTGTTCGTTTGTTTCTGCTGAGCGGAGGTTATGCAGCTCTTTTTCTGCAAGACCATAGCGCAGTCCCCGTATGCTTACCTGAAGTTCACCGACACCCAGAAGGCGCATGAATTGGTGAAGGATAAGGGTTCCCATGGTTATGACATCAGCTCTCCCTTCGGGTACTCCCCGTGCAACAATCTCTTCGGTCGTTGACCGTCTGAACAGTTCGAGCAGTTCCAGTACGTCGGTGTACCTGAGGCTCTTGCCATGGATGTCTTCTGCACGGAACTCCCTGAGGCCTAATGCAAGAGCTTCCAGGGTGGTGATGGTGCCAGCGACGCCTATCACACGTTCCCTGGATTCGAAAAACGGAGCGAGATTCCCCTCGAACTGCTGGTCAATTTCAGTTTTTGCCTTTTCATACTCTTCTTCTGACGGGGGCTGTGACGAAAACAGTCTTTCGGTCAGTCGTACCGATCCGATGTCGAGGCTGACGGAGTGCTCCATGATGCCGACTTTTCCCCGGGTCAGCTCTGTGCTGCCGCCGCCGATATCGATGACCATATAGGGGTTCGAATCAGTATGGGCTTCGCCAACTGCGCCCCTGAAGGTCAGCTCAGCTTCTTCCGTCCCGGTAATGGTCTTTATGACGATGCCGCAGGCCTTAACCACTTCGTCGATGACTTCCATCCTGTTTTTTGCATCACGTAGAGCGCTTGTGCCGACGGCGATAACCTGTTCAACCTCGTGGTGCCGGCACAGTTCGGCATACTCTGTCAGGCATTCGATAAGCCGCTGCTTGGCAGCATGGTCGATGATTCTGTTCTCATCGACATTCCTGCCAAGGCGTATGATCTGCTGGCGGTGCATGAGTGGTGTGATCGTGTTGTTTTGGGGATCCAGGTCGGCAATGAGCATAAGGGCTGTATTGGTGCCGATATCTATGCATGAAATTCTTTTCATGAATACGTCTCGAAAAATTCAAGGATTGGGGTCGACTATCACAGAGAGCCATTCGTCCTCGTAGATAGCGCCCATAGGTGTATAGTCGAGTGTGTTGAGCAGCTTGTTCAGCCAGGGTTCGTCATAGATCATGATGCCGGAAATAACGATACGACTTTTGGGAGCCCTGGTGCGTATGGCTGGAAGGATTCGTCCTATGACGTTCTTGTTGATATTGGCAAGGATGAGGTCGAACCCGTCCCCAAGGATCTCCTGAAGGTCATCTTCGGCATCGAGCATCCGGACATCGATGTCCGGGGTATTGTTGTCGATGATGTTTTCTTTCGCGTTTTCTGCCGCCCAGTCGTTATTGTCGACGGCGAGTATATGGTTCCGGCAGCCGAGTTTTCTGCAGGCGATGGCGAGCACTCCGGTTCCAGTGCCGATGTCGAGAATTTTCAGTGGCTGGACATCCATCGATTCCAGCTGGCGCAGCATAAGCCGGGTTGTTGCGTGGTAACCTGTTCCGAAAGACATTTTCGGATTGATTTCAATGGCAATCTGGCCAGGCTTGAGTTGGTACTCCTTGTTTTTCTGGACAATGATGAAGCGATCTGAAATTTCAACAGGCTTGAGGTGCGCCTCCCATTCTGCATTCCAGTTACGGTCCGCCATATGCTTGACAGTGCAGTCGGATGTTGTGCCGGTCAATTCCTCCAGCCTTGCCCTGACGCTCTGTTCCAGGTTCGTTGACCACTCTTCCTCCGGGATATAGCACTTGAGGCAGTATTCTTCTTCCAGAAAATAGCTTATCCCTTCCAGGGAAAGGAGGGCTAGAGCCTGTTCTGTTATCTCCGGGTCGAGTTGAATTGATAGTTCTATGAAATCATGCGGCTTTGCCATGAGGCAGGATCGTTTAGTGTGGCCAAGAGTACGGCTGTTTTTAAATATACGTTTAAAATGAGTGGAAAGCCAGATGTCCGGAGGAGTTAAGTGGTCGCATCATTTTTTCTGTTTTTTCCGCTATATTGAACGCCTTGACGAACAGTTAACATTTGTCTTCAGTATGACCGTAATGAAATTCGGGGGGACCTCAGTAGGAACGGCCTCCGCAATGAAGCAGGCGATGAGTATCGTCGCAGATAGAGCAACGTCAGGAGCTCCACTTGTTGTATTGAGCGCGTGTAGTGGGATGACCAACCTGCTTATTCGTACCTCGGAAGCCGCCGGGAGCGGCAACCTCCAGGAAGCAATGGAGTGTTCCCGCCAGATTCGTGAACATCATACCGCCATGGCAGCGGAACTGGTCAGGGATCCCGAGCGGGGTGCTCTGCTCAGGGAGAAAGTCCAGGGCTATATCGATGAGCTCGAGATGCTTATCAAGGGAGTGGATATAGTAGGTGAACTGACTCCCCGTTCATTTGATACATTCTGTTCGTTTGGAGAGCTGCTTTCGACAACCATCTTTGCTGCTGCATTGCAGGAGGATGGACATGAGGTCGTCTGGCAGGATGTACGCCAGGTGATGATAACCGACGGTAATTTCTCGAGTGCACGTCCAATCGAAGAGTTATGTGTTGAAGCTGCTGGTCGGTTTATTGCTCCCGAGCTCGAGTCCGGACGCATAGTTATTACGCAAGGCTTCGTCGGTGCGACGCAGGATGGCCGTACGACAACCCTGGGAAGAGGAGGCTCGGATTATACAGCTGCTCTTCTTGGCTCCTGGCTCCATGCTGGGCGTATAGAGATCTGGACCGATGTAGATGGTGTCATGACCTGTGACCCCAGGATCGTTCCCGAAGCCAGAAGTATCAGGGTCCTGACCTTTTCAGAGGCAGCTGAACTGGCTTACCTCGGCGCGAAGGTGCTGCATCCTGACACGATTGCACCGGCTGTCAGCAAGAACATACCAGTGTATGTGCTGAATTCACGACATCCTGCAGCTAAAGGGACCGTCATTACCAACGACCAGGCCCTCCTTGAAGGCATGAGCTATGGCGGCCTTGTCAAGTCGATAGCCGTCAAGAAAGGGCAGTGCATCATCAATTTCAGGTCGAACCGCATGCTTGGCCGGCACGGCTTCCTTATCGAGTTTTTCAGCGTGTTCGCGGCCGAAGGGGTTTCTGTAGAGATGATTTCCACAAGCGAGGTGTCTGTATCACTGACGGTTAGCGACTCGGGAGCGGTTGATCGCCTCGTCAGGCGACTGCAGGATATGGGCGATGTTGAAGTAGAGCACAATGTTGCGACTGTAAGCGTTGTGGGTGACAGCCTCCGGATGTCCAGGGGGGTTTCCGGGCGGATATTCAGCGCCCTCAAGGAGGTCAATATCCGCATGATTTCACAGGGAGCCTCGGAAATCAACGTTGGCTTTGTCATAGAGGAGCGGGAAGTTCCGCAAGCACTCAGGGACCTGCATCACGAGTTTTTTGCAGAAGGTTTTCCCGGGGCCATCTTTCAGAAGCCGGCATCCGGTCGTAATGGCGAGTGAGGGGAACAGGAATT
>JGI11705J14877_10000368_pt1 | contig 28650 bp, 26 predicted proteins | sample Etolaghawater15m_FD_14877 | JGI IMG/M metagenome (IMG submission 14877)
GGCTTGACCCGGAATCCAGGTTTTCCAAGATAACTGGATTCCTGCTTTCGCAGGAATGACGACCACTTCCAGCTTCGATCATGATTTAATAAATTACCTTTGACCCCAGCTCAATTGCCGAATGGGGATGGTTTTCACGTTAATCCGATGAGCCGTTATGAATTGCCGAGTCGCTTGTACGGAGCTATTACCAAAAAGGAAGAATTTTGGAAACCATTGTGGTTGTACTGATCATTTGTGGGGCGGTGGGCTATCTGGTCAGGCGTTATGTGAAACGCACAAAAAATGTTGGGTCATGTGAATGTGATAACATGGAATGTCCGCTGAAAAGTAGTGGCACGTTTCCAGCGGATGGCCGGTGCGAGACAATAGCAGAAAAAAATCACCAAAAGCCATTGATCCCAACTGTTCGGGACCCTCCCCCGCGTGGGAGAGGGTCGGGTTGATGATTGGGAAAAGATGGAAAACGGTGCTCTTTAAATGCCTTTCAGGAATCGATCAGGGCCTGTACCGCCTTTGCCGCCTGCAGGGCGTCGGGGGAGTATTCGTCAGCCCCCGACTGTTCGGCGAATTGTTTTGAGATGGGAGCGCCGCCCACCAGCACTTTGACCTTGTCTCTCAGTCCCGCACTTTTGAGCGCCTCGATGATAAGCGGTATTTCCTGCATGGTGGTGGTGAGCAGTGCGGAAAGGGCCAATACGTCAGGGGAGGAGGTTTTTACGGATTCCACGATTTTTTCCGTGGGGACATCGACCCCCATGTCCTCCAGGTCAAACCCGGCACTCTTGATCATCAGCGCCACCAGGTTTTTACCAATGTCGTGAACATCGCCCGCTACTGTGGCAATCAACACCTTTCCGTTTGACTGAATATCGGTGGCTTCCAAAAGCGAGTGTAATGAGAGGGTTGATTCAGTTATCGGAAGGCTTCTGTTTGCGGGCTTTCATTCTTTTTTGCAGAACGCTGGAAATATACCCCACCGGTATGAGGAGTAGCCACCCCAGAGTCCAGATAAGGGGACCGAACCAGGCGAGAGGGAAGGTCAGAAGGGAAACAATGGGCTCATTCAGCAGTCTGATGTACATCCTGTCCTTCTCCAATTCAGTGGGATCATCACTTACCAGGCCTTTCTTCATGGCATAATGCCAGCTTCCCACAGCAAACACACCCGCCAGGGCAAGAAAAAGACTTTGCAGCTGCATCAACACCAATTGGTTTCCGAATTGGATATCGAGCCGGACAAAATAGGTGTAAAGCATCAATGTAAAAACCTGAAGGATAGAGAGCGTAGCATGCCAACCGTCAGTCCGCTCCAGGTTTCCGAATTGCAGGTTATTCATTCCCCAGTAAAGAATGACAAGGATTAACCCTATGGTGATTACACTGTAATTTAAATAGCTGCTGGAGAGAACATGAAGCAGTTCATTGGCGCTGAAACCATCCACATCCGGATTGGGCATGAAGGCAAAGAGTTTATAGATCATCAATGCAAACAACACATCAATCATCACCTCCAACCGCATAAGCTGCCGAACTTCCCGGGCTCGGGAGGCTTCAGTGACTTCCTTTTTCAATTTCAAATATTTTTTGATCATGGAGGATTTAGGAAGCGAGCAATACCAGGTCCAGCGCATCTTCTTTTTTTCTAAGCCGCTTGATCAGAATGTGAAGACAGTGTTTCGAGATTTTCGTTCTGGCAGTTAAACACTATCCGGTGTGCTGGATCCAGGTCAATTCCTTTTTTTGGATTGCAAATGCGCTTGACAACTTTTCCGCAAGAAAACCATAATGCCCATCATGCACGATTTCATCCATTACGCTCACGCAACGTTTTTGAGGGGTTTTCCATTGTATTTCCCAACTGCCGGCGTCGAAGTTTCCATCTGGGTGCCTCCAGTGGTGGCTTTTGTCATATCTTTCTTTACGTCCATGGGCGGCGTAAGCGGGGCATTTCTGTTGCTCCCTTTCCAGATGTCTTTTCTGGGATATACAAATCCATCGGTCAGTGCCACCAACCAGTTGTTCAACATCGTGGCCATTCCCAGCGGCGTTTACCGGTACTGGCGGGAAGGCAGAATGGTTTGGCCGCTCACGTGGGTCGTGGTGGCCGGAACACTGCCGGGAGTTTTTATTGGGGCTTTTATACGGATCGCTTACCTGCCGGACCCGAAAGCGTTTAAACTTTTTGCAGGCGGTGTGCTGTTCTGGATCGGCGGGAAGATGGTCCTCGAACTGCTCAAGAGAAAGGGGAGAAACGAAAAAGCGCTTTCTGAAAAACGGTTTCAGGAGTTGGTGCGTTCTCATAAAAAGCCTGAGCAGCTTGGCAATTCAGTAGTGCAGGCAACCATCCCTTCGGTAAAGGTCATCCAGTTCAACCTCCAAAGGCTCAGGTATACTTTTTATGGTGAAGAGTTCAACGTGTCATTCTGGGGCATATTTTCATTAAGCCTCATTGTGGGTGTTGTGGGAGGCATATACGGCATTGGCGGCGGCGCCATCATTGCCCCATTCTTTGTGGCTTTTTTTAAACTGCCGGTATACACCGTGGCCGGCGCGGCCCTTATGGGAACCTTTGTCACCTCAGTTGCGGGCGTCGTCTTTTATCAGCTGATGGCGCCGTTTTATCCCAACATGTCCGTGGCGCCGGACTGGCTGCTGGGCATCATGTTTGGACTGGGAGGCATGATGGGAATGTATCTGGGGGCCCGTTGTCAGAAATTCGTGCCCGCCAGGGCCATCAAGTGGATGCTGGCGGGAATTATTGTTCTCACGGCCGGTAAATACGTTTTCGCTTTTTTTGGGGGATAACCTAACTGAAAAAGCCTTTTTAGTCGATACGGACGAGGTCTTCGGCGCCATTGTTTTCAAAAAGGTCCGGATACAGTTTCCTGGCACAATCGGGGCACATGCCATGGGTGAACTGAACATCGGCATGCTTTCCGATGTAGGCTTCAATTCGATTCCAGTATCCTTCGTCATCGCGGATTTTCTTGCAGCTGGCGCATATGGGGAGCAGGCCGCTTAATGTTTTCACTTTCGACAAGGCGTCCTGGAGTTTCAATATCAATTGTTCTTTTTCGTTGAAATTCCGGGAATTTGAAATGACCAGTGCCAGCACCGGCGCCATGGTCATGGCCAGATTCAGATAGTGGTGCTTATGTTCCACGAAAAGAATTTCATCCATGGCCACCACGCCAAGGGTCTCGCCTGAATGTTGTATGGCCAGGGTAAACCCTTTTTGCCAATCGGTCCAAATGGCATTCTCAGGGAAGGTTCGCAGACGTTTCAAAGTATCGGGGCTAATTTCAAGGGCCGAGGGATCGGTTTTGATCTTTTTTGTTTTATCGCCGACGATGGAAAGATAAATGAGGGTCTGCGGGGCGAAAAGCATGGTGAAGATTTCCATGATTTTGTTGATGGCGGCCTCTTCCTTGGTAATTCCCGTGAGAAGCCCCAGCATATCAAAGATCATTGCATAATCGGCCAGTTGCTTTTTGGTGTCGTGAGACTGAAAATGAGGTTGTGACGGTTCAGACACGTTTTTCAACCCAAGTAAGAGGGTAACGGCCCCAGGAGCGAACGGCTTCAGATAGGTTCAAAAGAACCTCATCAGGAACCTGCCAGGGGATTTCCCCATGGTTGTCCGAGAGAATAAAGCCGCCCCCGGGTCCGGCCTGCGCAATGGCTTCCTTTACAATTCTCTCTGTATCATCAGAAGACCATCTCCTCATTTCAATACCGTTTAAGTTGCCCAGTACCGTTAGATGACTTTCTTTGCAGGCGGTTTTGATTTGCCCCAGATCCTCGCTGGCACTGACCCCCACAATGGCAGTGCCGGTTCGGGCCACGTCTTTGATGATGGGCAGGCACCTCTCTGATGCAAAATGGGTGGCGGTGGGTCCTTGAATCTGGGAAAGGGTTTTCCGTGCCACCTGGAAACCGGTCTTCAAGTACAATTCGGGGGGCACAATGCCGGATGATGAAACTGGGTCGAAATAGCAGATGGCGGTTGCCCCGGCTTTCAACTGTGCATTGGACCAGGAAATGCAGAAATCCTGGTTGACTTTCATTAGCCGGGAGAAAAGATCCGGCCTTTCGTAGATGATTTCGATATATCGGTCAAAGCCCATCTGCATTACGGGAAGTGAAAAAGGCGACATTGCCACGCCGATAATGGGTGCCTCGTCCCCAATCTTTTTTTTCATCATGGAAATAGCCTCCAAAACCTTTCGGAGGCATTTGGAGTGTCCCACATCCGGGGGTGTCAGCCCTTGGATTTTTTCAGGGTCCCGGATCAATGGCGTCCCCGAGTTGGGGGGACCATCATCGATATAGATGACTTCAGCCCCGAAAGCTTCCACTTCAACGGGGGCATAAAAGAAAGCATAAAGACAGTCATGGCCGTATTTCCCCCGCATTTGAAGCTGGCCTTTCGCGACATTTTCGGCTTTGGAGAAATAATCTTTTATGGACATGCCCAACTCTTTTGCACCATGCATGGTGAGCAGAAGGAAAAAAGGCACGCGATCCGGCTCTTTATGGGAAAGGGTGGTGAGCACACGGTCCAGGGATGAAATGGTGTTGTGGGTCATGGGAGAACTCCCGAGAGTTTGTCAATCAGGGCTATAGCATCGGATGCATCCAAGCCCACCGCATCGGCCCCAACGGATTTCCAAAGGGTTTCGTCAAGCCGAAAAGGGGCGCCGCCAACAGCTATGCGAACCGGGGATTTTGACTGCTCGAGCTTTCCTTTCACCGAAGTTACCTGAAGCGCCGATGGGAGCATGAGTGTTGAGATGAAGAGCAGCTCTATCTGGTCTTCAAGGGTTTTCCGGACCAGTTCATTTACGTCCATTCGGCCATAGTCCAGAAGTTCATATCCGGAGGCTCTTAGGGCCGAAAGGACAATCCGTTTGCCCAGGAGATGATAATCCTGTAGAACCGTGATCGCCATTTTGGGCTGATTTTTTCGTTCGGGGGCTTCTCTGGGGAGAATTTTTTCAACCAGTTCTTCACATATGCGGCCGGCCATATAGACCTGGGTCAAAGCGATCTGACCAGTTTCCCATCCTGCTCCAATACGATCCAGTGCCGGCACCACCATGTATTTCAACTGCTCCATGGCTGACCAGGTACCGCTGGTTGCTCCCAGTAGCTCGCTTGCCTTCAGCCGATCGAGAGAAAGTAGTGCGGTCTCAAACGGTGTTATCATATCTTTTGTCATTGTCTTAGCGACTTCTCTTTGGCGTGGTGGTCAGTAAATGGTAATTTCGGTCAATATTATACAAAAATCATAAAGTGAGACAACTGTAAAAGCAAGACCTTTCAGTTATGGGTCTCAGCGGGGTGTTACGGAATTCGGATTTTTCTCAGTACTCAGGTGCAAGAGCATTATTCGACGTACTTCTTCAATGGTCAGAGGGTGCCCCTGGGAGGAATGCCCGCTTTGCACAATGAATTCGGAGTCCACATAATCCACATGGGCGCTTTTGTATTCCACAACCCCGTCATTTAACTGAGTGGGATCCCCTTCTCCCTGAACGGCGATAATGGAATGCCCTTTGATGCCGGGTGCCATGGGAATTTCCGCAAGGGCCAAAAGGGACGGGTTTTTGGGGCTCATGCTGTCAATGCTGGTGCGGTTCTCCGAAATACGCCACTCCTCGGGCACCTCTGCCGCGGCNAGGGCTTTGCCCAGGATGACCGTCTGTTTGACAATGTCCACGGGCAGGAACACCACCCAGCGGACCAAATTACGGACCCAGTCCCCGGCCAGGAAACTGCCGCGGTGCGGGGTGGAAATGAAGATTACCCGTTTTACAAAGGGGAGGGCGTTAAAAACGGCCCTTTCTTGAATCAGCTTTTGCTGTTCAGGGGTCAGATTCAGTTCTTGTAACCCCTTCCCCGTAACGCCCCTGATAATTTTGTCGCCGGTATCCGTTGCAGCGAGTTTGGTCAGTAGACCCCCCTGGCTGTGGCCTATAATAACCATGTTTCGCAGTTTATGGTTTTGACCTTTTGGGTCCAGCTCAGCTACCTTGCGCTTCAATGTGTCTCGAAATTGATGTGCTGAAAAACTGATGGCTTTGCCGCTGTCGTAGAAATAAAACCAGAACTGATACCGCTTTCGAAGGATGGGATCAGCTGTCAGGGTATTGGCCATTTCCGCCCACCAGACCGGGCTGCTGGCGGTGCCATGGACGAATATGACGGGGATTTGTTTTGGATTGAAGGGTTTGATCATATAAAGACCCGTGGGGATGGCCCCTTTTCCGGTAAAAAATCCCGAGATATCCAGTTCCCAGAGAACCGGCTGATTGAGGTTATAGGCCAATTGGGCGCTCAGATCACTTTCAAGGGGGACCGACTTCCCATCAATTTCCACATGGGTTCGATCAAAGGGCGCAAACAGTTCCAGGTTTCCTTTCATTGATCCGGCTTCAAGGGTTTGAATTCCGCCTGCAACCCTCATAAACAGGGTCCCGGGGGAACTGCGCCGGATGGGCAATTCAGCGGTTTTTTTGCCCACGGCAATGAAAGCGACACCAAGTCCAGAGTCCCGGTTTCGTTTGCTGAGCCCCCGAATGTCCAGCCGGTCCGCGGCCACGATTTTCTCGAAGAGATCCATTTTGACGGGAAAATTCCTCGCACCGAGGGTCAAATCAATGGTTCCGAAGGGCAATTTTCGAATGCCGGTCTCAAATACCAGATTGTTTTGGGTATTGCTAAGGGCTTCCGCAAGGGAAATATTATAGAGATCGCACGCAAGACGGTAATGTCGATTAAATGGATTTACCGGTTTGTTCCGGGTCTCATCGAACAGGTAAAAATAGGCATAGATGGCGGCATTCAGGTAATATTGCCTGTTTTCAGGAAGTGGACTGTCATCCAGGTAGCGAAGGGTGTACTTTGCCGTGAAATAGTTCAACTCCGCCAGGGCAAACAGGAGATCCCGACGGTTGTCCGTTTTGATTTTCTGATGGAGTTCGTTAAGACACTTTAGGGGGTCTTCTCTGAAGAATTGTCCCATGTTGTAGCGTTGAAGCACATTTTTTGAGGTTGTACTGTAACTTTCATCCAAAAAGGCATTACTGTTGATCTGCTCATAGGCCTTTCGAAACCCCACGTCCCGGGTTCCGATGGCGCCCCCGCATCCGGATATCAGAAGTATCATTAAGACCGAAAGGCTCAATATAAAATGCTCAAAATGATCTATTCGTTCTTTTTTCACGTCCTAACCTCCCATACCGGGCAGCCCTCGACGAATCTGGATGGAAAAGTCGGGGTTTTGATCCAGCGTTCTGGCCCGGTCGTTGATGATGCTTTTCCGCCTGAGGGTTTCAAAAGGAAGAGATTGGTTCAAGAGACCGTTTTCATAAGCCATTTCATCCAGCCAGCCATTCAGGAGAATTCGCCAGTCCCACCTTGTTTTGCCGGTGTAGGGGGCGGTATGGCCACGGATCTGGGTGGTACAGTTGCCCGTAAGGGCATTGTACCATTCAGGTTCGGTCTTGAGCTGGTTGATATACCACATGTAGTCCAGGAATATTTTCTGAAAGACTTTTCTTTCACCGTTTAAGCGGTAAAGATAAACGGTTTCACCTTTTCTGTAATTGGTGCGAAGCCGCACCAGGTCCCGTTCATCGGCCACCACATAAATCAATTCATATTGACGAAAAAAGCCTTTGATGGTGGAGTATTCTTCTCCTTTTTCTTTCCGTGTTTCGATGGAGATGCACAGGTATTTTTTGCCCTGAAAACCGAAACTGATCATGGTATGGGAAATATATTGGATGCCCCAGTTCACCAGGAACAAGTCGATGGTGTCGAGTTGTGACACATCAAAGGTTTGATCATAGTATCGGGCCGTATAATCCATTTCGCTTCGGTAGTCGCAGTTCCGGATATTGTGAACCGTAACCCGGTCACCGTCAATGTCGGCATAGGGAAGATTTGCCACATCTGCCTGCCAGTCGCGATCATTACTAGGTTCCATGGCAAAGTATCCCGACAGGACGATGGCAAACAGGGCGAAAAAAACGGCGTACGCCAGACCTTTCGGTTTTAGAAAAAGCAGGATTGCCAGTTGACCCAGGGCGAAGAGAATGGAAAGCACCGGTTTGACTGAACTGGGCAGATAGGAGAAAAAAATTGCCAGAGTACCCCATGCGGTCATTCCACAGAGCATCAGCCAGAGAAGAATATTTCCGATTACTTTCAACATGCGAAAAACCTGTTTTTCAACAACGTTGACAATGCATAAGCTTATGGGTTCAGTCTGCTGAGTCGCCCAGATATTTCATGGTCGAAAAGCCCTCTTTAAGAAGGGGCTCCCGGTTGATCATCCCTTTAAAAACCCCTTGATGGTTGACCACAGGCAGCCTCTTGATGGCGTGCTCGGTCATCAAAGAAATGGCCTCATCAATCCCTGCGTTTTCATCAATGGTGATCAGGTCCGTTTTCATGACGGCTTTTGCCGGCTGGTCTTCCAGGTTTTCACGGATTTTAAGGGAATGTTTGGATTTGGCGGAAAAAGGCACCAGCTTCGACAATATTTCCCAGACACCGGGCGCCTGCTCCGAGAAAGCCGAAAGGAGATTGCGATCAGAGATGAGTCCCAGAAGAAGGCCGTCCTCGTTCACCACCGCGACCCTTTGAATGTCGTTGTTGTCGATAATGGAGAGAACTTCATGCACCGGCGTATCAGGCGAAACGGTCTGGGTATCCAGGCGCATAATTTCCGAGACGCATTGAGAGCTCTCAACATGGATATGGTGATTTTGCAGGTGTTCCCAGTCAGGTGACTCCCGTGTAATGGTCTGAAAAATGTCGATGCGGGACAATATGCCGGCCAAAAAGCCCTCATCGTTCACCACGGGCAACCGTTTCACCTCGTTTTTCAACATGGTGTCAACGGCCTGGGTCAATGGGTCGGTTTCTCGAACGGTGATGGCGGGTGCGGTCATGATATCCTGCGCGGTTTTTTTGCACAAACCCGTCATCACTGTCTTAAGCCTTTCGGGGTCCGACTGCGCCATGAGTGCCAACCGTACCGGCATTCCCGCTCGATAGATGAGGTCGCTCTGTGAAATAACCCCTACGGGTCGATTTTCAGAATCCACCACCGGCACGCCGGTGAAATTGGCGGAAAGAAGTTTTTTCATGACTTCGTCAGCCCGTGTCTTAAGTTGTACGGTTACCGGTGCAAGGTTCATAACATCTTTCACCCGGGTTTGCAGTGGGAACAAACGCTTCTGTGTCCGATGAGAGGTGACCGTTAACGGGCGGGTTCCGAGGATACCCTCTGAAACCATTTCCTGGAGGTCGGCCATGATCGCATCCGCCTCAACCGATGGCAGGACAATTTCCATCTTGATGGGCAGATTGGTGGACAGGTCCATAATTTTCTGTGTGGACACCTCACCGTTTTCATAACACGCTTCGGTCCCTTTAAAAACAACAAGGCGTGCCGGCGCTTTTAGTTTTCGAATATATTCCATGACGGCTTCCGATACATTCTTCCCATCAGAACGTGCCCTTTCACTGGTGTAAATCTCTATGACAACGTATGATTGTGCCACGGTTACCTCCCTTCACCCATTGCGCTTACCAGCCACAAACCGAACACCACCAGCAGGCCTCCTCCGATATTGTTGACCAGGAAATTGGTCAAAGCGATATGGCTCTCGTTTCGCAGATAATTGACCGACTCCAGCGCGTAGGTGGAAAAAGTGGTCAGGGCTCCCAGGAAGCCTGTCATGAAAAACAACCGGAGCTCCGGCGAAAACCATTGTGCCCGGCCTGTCAGCCCAAAGGCAATGCCCATCAAGAAGCAGCCGATCATGTTCGCGGCAAGGGTCCCCCACGGAAACCCCGCGCCCATAAACTTTCCCCCCGCCAGTCCCAGCCCGTAGCGGCAAAGGGCACCCAGGCCTCCTCCCGCCAGGATCAGAAGAATTTTTATCATATGAATTTCCTTAACGGTTCACCTGATTTTTTGGTTAAATCACCCATGCAATTTACAGCTTTGAGCACGATACCGCTTCCCGTTTTATTATTCAAGGGTACGGTGGCAAAAATCAAACGTTACACCATGAAAGGCATCGTCCATGTCTTGACAAACTCAGTCAAAAGGGAACATATTGGGGGTGAGTAGCAGAAGCATAAGGCTCGAACCAACTGAACATGCCGGGAAATGAAATTCATGAACAAGATGCGAATACGCCTATGGTTTTTTTTGACCCTGATGGTTCTGGGGACCGCTTCCTGCGGGCTCTTCGTTGAGGACCTGCCCAATGGGAAGGTTCCCCAACCCCATATGCACGATCATTTTGTGACCATCGACGGTGTCAAATACCACTACACCGAATACCCCGGTTCGGGGCAGAACATTTTTCTGCTCCATGGTTTTGCGTCTTCCACCTACACCTGGGAGAAAGTGGTGCCGATTCTTCAGTCCAATGGCTACCATGTGTGGGCATTGGACATGAAAGGGTTCGGGTGGTCCGATAAACCTGAAGACGCCGACTATTCACCACAGCAGCTGATGGCGGAAGTCAACGCTTGGATGGACAAAGTGGGCCTTTCACAGGTGGTTTTCGTGGGGAATTCTCTTGGCGGAGCCATCGCCTGGAACATGGCCCTGATGCATCCTGACAAGGTCAAGAAACTGGTCCTTATCGATGCGGCGGGGTTCATGCACGATATGCCAGTCCCGGTACGCCTGGCAGGACTTCCCGGAGCCTCGGCCGTCGCCAGGGTTTTTTTGGGTCGCTGGGTGATTGAGGATACCCTCAAACAGGTCTATTTTGATCCCGACTTGATCACGCCACAACAGATTGACGCCTACTATAACCGCCTGCGGACCGAAAATGCCCTGGGTGCTCTGACCGCGGTGGGGCAATCCGTGTCCACCCTTTCGCTGCAGGAATATGCCTTGCGGATCCCTGAAATTCAGGTGGACACCTTGATCATCTGGGGCCGGGATGACACCTGGATTCCGCAGGAAGACGGTTTTAAGTTTAAAGAGGCCCTACCCAATGCCACGCTGAAAGTGATTCCCTTTTGCGGGCACATCCCCCAGGAAGAAAAACCGGAGGAAACCGCCCAGTTGATCATGGATTTTCTTTCTGAAAAGTAAGGAGAGGGAAGATGGAGATGGCCGCATTCCGAATTTTCAATTCGAAATGCGGCAGGTTTTTTGGAAGGTTGCACATATAGTGAAGTCATTTTTCTGAAGCGCTGTCATGAATTGAGGGACAAAATGCCGAAAAAGCCGACCTATGAAGAACTTGAAAATCGGGTGAAACGCCTTCAAAAGGCCCTCGATGAAAGCGAGAACCGTTTTCGGACGTTGCTTCAGAATTCCAGTGATATTCAGGTGGTCATTGACGAAAATGGTGTGGAAAAATTTGTCAGTGACTCTGTGGAAGCGATTACAGGGTATTCTCCTCAGGAAGTCATCGGAAAAAGTGGCTTCTCATTTGTGCATCCAAACGATATCAAGGCTTTGAGCAAAAGTCTTGAAAGGCTTCTAACCCTTAACGAGAGATCTGTACGTGCCGAATACCGGCACCGGAGAAAAGACGGTTCCTGGCTTAATCTCGAAGGGGTTGGAACGAACCTTCTGGATGATCCTTCCATCAAAGGTGTCGTCATAAACGTTCGGGATGTCACCCGTGAAAGGCAGGCTGAAAAAGCGCTGCTTGAAAGTGAATCCCGACTCCAGAGCACTTTCAGCGCAGCACCGGTCGGTCTTGCCATTGTCAAGGACCGCGAATTTATGGCCGTTAACGAGGCCTATTGTGACATCATGGGCTATGAAGAAAGTGAGCTGATCGGTCGGACAACACAGATTCTTTATGAAGATGAAGATGAACGAAAACGCGTGGGACTGGCCCTTTACGCGCCTCTCTGGGACAGGGGAATTACTTCCGTTGAAACACGGCATGTGACAAAAACCGGGACCATCCGTGACATTTTTCTCCGGGCGGCACCGGTTAGCCTGAAGGATCCTTCAAAGGGTGTGGTTGTGTCCATAGAAGACATCACCGAACGCAGGCGGGTCCTGAAAGCCCTTCAAAACAGTGAAGAGCGCTACCGATCCATCATCCAAAACATTCAGGAGGGGTATTATGAATTGGATATCGCGGGTAATTTTATTTTCTTCAATGAATCCATGTGCAATATCCTGGGATATGAAAAAAATGAAATGATGGGTCTGAACAACCGTAATTATACCAATCAAACCAATGCCCGAAAACTGTACCGGCTTTTTAACAAAGTGTACCGTGAAGGTTCGCCCGCCAAAGGGCTCGACTTTCAGGTCATCAGAAAAGACGGGTCCGTCAGAATCCTGGAGACTTCCGTTGCGCTGATCAGAAATGCCGAAGGAAGACGAATCGGTTTTCGAGGTATCGCAAAGGATGTGACCGAAGAAAAACAGATCATCGGTCAGCTTCAGCGGGCGGAAAAGATGGAAACCGTGGGAACGCTTGCCGGCGGTGTGGCCCACGACCTGAACAACATTCTTTCCGGAATCGTCAGTTACCCGGAACTCCTGCTGCTTCAGCTTCCCAAAGAAAGTCCCTTCAGACAGCCACTTCAGACAATACAGAAATCCGGGGAAAAGGCCGTGGCTGTCGTTCAGGATCTGCTGACGCTTGCCAGAAGAGCCGTTATGCCCAGTGAACCGGTTGATTTAAACCAGGTTGTATCCCAGTTTTTGTCCAGTCCTGAGTTTCACAAAATCAGGGAGTATCATGCGGATGTTAGGGTGGAAGCACATCTGGAAGAGGCCAGAGGACTTATGATCATGGGGTCCCCCACGCACCTGTCCAAAACGGTTATGAATTTGGTTTCCAATGCGGCGGAGGCTATGCTGGACGGCGGCAGAATCGTTGTTTCCACCAGCCACTGTTATGTGGACCGGCCTGTTGCAGGATATGACCACATTCGGGAAGGGGATTATATGACGTTGAGTGTTGCTGATACGGGGACGGGCATTTCTCCGGATCACATTGACAAGATTTTTGAACCGTTTTACACCAAAAAGAAAATGGGAAGAAGCGGTACGGGCCTTGGCATGGCGGTCGTATGGGGGGCGGTCAAGGATCACAGGGGCTTCATTGATGTTCAAAGCAAGGAAGGAGAAGGAACCACATTCAAGATCTATTTTCCGGTTACCAGGGAAGCATTGGTTGTGGATGCATCAAAATTGCCTTCTGAAGATTATTCGGGGCGGGGTGAGTCAGTCCTGGTGATTGACGATGTGGAACAGCAACGGGAGGTGGCCGCCGGAATGCTGGCGCAATTGGGTTACGAGGTTTTCTCGGTTTCAGGTGGCGAGGAGGCCATTGAATTTCTCAAAGACCATGAAGTGAATCTCCTGCTGCTGGACATGATTATGGAGCCGGGTATGGATGGGCTGGAAACCTACCGAAAGATTACTGAAATGCATCCCGGCCAGAAGGCTGTTATCGCCAGCGGATTTTCCGAAACGGATCGTGTCAAAGAAGCGCAGCTCTTGGGGGCGGGCAGTTATATCAAAAAACCGTTTCTCATGGAAAAACTGGGAATGGCTGTCAAGACGGAGTTATTGCGCAATCAATAAGAAAATTTTTAAATAAACCGTTCCCTATTTGGTTTTTGCGTGAGTGAACCGCATAAGACTTGCGGTTTCCTCTATTTTCCCCAGATCCTCCACCATGGCCGCCCAACCGTACCAATAGGCGTAGTCCGGGTTGATGTGAAAAAACCCCTGGAACGTCCGCATGCGGTGTTTGAGATACATTTTCAGAAGGATCTGATCGATGTGTGAAAGTCTGCTCAGGTCGCCCCCTCCGGTTCGCATAAAAAAGAGCAGGTTGGGATAGTTGAATGGGTAGGCAGAAGGCTTCTGAATGATACCGTCCTTGTAAAGCCCCGCCACAATTTCAATGGCCTGGGCCATGAGACGATCGGATTTTCGAAGCATTTCATCTCCCATTTCCAGCTGTTTTCTGGCATAGGTCTTTGAGTGGCACTGAGCGCAAATCTGGATCATTTTATTCCGCTCAACCTGCCATGATTCCTGGGTGAGCCGGGCCAGGTCAAGTGTTTTGACCGTCTCCAGCAAGGCTGTGGGTTTTCCGGTCTCCGGATTGAGAACGCTCAGGGCTTTAAGAATGGTGATGCGGTCCTGTTTCCACTGGGGATCTTCCGGAAGGGGCAGCCGGACCCCCAGAAAACCCCAGGCCGTGTGGTTGTTGTGGGTGCCGTCCGGCATGTGGCATGTCTGGCATTTGGGCGCATTGGCGCCTTCAGGGAGATCCCCCACCTCTTTGACCAGTGTGCGCGTCCCGTGTTTGGAGCTGCTCCACATCTCCCACTGGGGGTGGTCAAATCCCATGTGGCACTGCTGACAGGCCCGGGGATTTGACGCTTCTTTTTTGGAGAAGGCATGACGGGTGTGGCATTCGTCGCATGAATTGTTCTGGTACCGATACCCGAGTTTCAGCTGTGCTTCTTTTTGGACGTCGGTTTTCACCCCCATGTTGTGACACCCACCGCATCCCCGGCCGCCTTCGATCAATTCATCCGGTTCCAGATGGGTGACAGGCAGTGCCATCATGGAAGCCCAGCCCAGATTGTGTTTTCCTTTGACAAATTGATTGAACTGTTCTTCGTGACATTGGGCACATACTTTTTCATCGGGCAGGATGGCCAGTTTGCAATTCTTTGCTGCCATATGTTTTTCACCATGGCAGGTGATACATCCCACATCCTCTTCGCTGTGTTTGCTGGCGCGCCAGTCTGACACCTGGCCGGGGGAAACCTCCAGGTGGCATTTGACGCAGGCATCATTGGGGTTTTCGGACGTTATTCCGGTAACGGGTGTGGTTAACAACAAGCTCAGCAGTAGAATCCAAAAATACCTGAAATATGTCATGCTACGACCCCCTAAAAAAAACATTTTCGACAAAGTCCATTGTGTAAGGAATCCTGCCATCCATACACTGTGATGTCAAACCCTTTTGCAGCTTTTTTAACCGACTCTTGTGCCATACTGTAGAAGCGCTTGAAAATAGGCATCTACTTCCGCTGGAACCGCCGTGAACCGAATACGATGCAGGAATTCTCCTGTTTTCTGGGAATCGATGATTTTTCCATAGAAATCCCTTGATGTGAGCTTTTTGGGAGCCTCCTGAAGGTTCATTTTTACATTTATCATGGATTCAAGAGGTTTGGTCATTTGGACCAGGGCGCCCTTGTTTGAAAGGCCAATCAGGGTGCAGTGCGTTCTGGCTTTTTCCACCTTTTTCCCTTCCAGCGGGGTTATCAGGATAGGGATGGTTTGTGCCAGGGGAATGGGGGGTGGTTGCTTGGCTTCAAGGGCCACGTCATATGTTCCTCCGATTCCCCCCACTTCATAAATCCTGAGGGGTAATTCCGCCCCTTTGGGTCTGATGTCCCGTTCTGCATCGATACGAAGCATGTCGCCGGCCTCTTTTCGCACGGATTCGGAGATGAGCACCTGTCCCCCTACGGTGTAGGATTCGATTCGGCTGGCCATATTGACGCCGCTGCCCACAACGGCATATTTGCTGCGCTTGCTGGAACCGATGTTTCCCAGGATGACTTCCGATTCGTTGAGTCCGATCCCCATTTCGATTTCTGGAAGTCCCTGGTCCCGATTGGCGGTGTTGACCTCAGCCATGGCATTTTGCATGGTGATGGCGCAGGCCACCGCTCTTTGAGCCCGATCTTTGATTTCGTGGGGGGCGCCGAAGACCACCAGCAGAGCGTCCCCGATGATTTCGTTGATGGTCCCGTTGAATTCAAGAACAATGTCCACCATGACCTCGAAGTAGGCATTGAGCATTTGGACCACCCGTTCCGGTTCCAGCCGTTCCGAAAGGGCTGTAAAGCCACGAAGATCGGTCATCATGATGGTTACTTGACGTCGTTCCCCGCCCATTTCCAGTGAGGCGGGATCTTCAATGAGGGCGTTCATGACTTCTGTTGAGAGATATCTGCCGAACATCTTTCGCAAGAGATCCGTCATTTCAGAAAGTTTTGCTTCGCGATTGCGCCACCTGACCAGAACAAAGGTCATGAGAGAGAGTACAATGAGAAATACGATGGTGGTCCAGGTGAGGCTTGAAACCAGATACGCGGGGTCGATTTTACCGTTTTCCACCGGAAATGAGGCGTACATGGGTGCATAGGGGATCAGGCCCGCTCCGGCTGCAATGGTGGCGCCAACTGTGAGCATCATAAAAGTCCCCATGGCCGGCAGCGCAACGGAAGGCCGAAACAGGAGCAGTGAAGACACCCCTAGGGCCAGCCCGCCCAGAAATGCATTGACATTGGTGAGTGCTCCGAAAATGTAAGCATTGAAAGCGCTGCTTAAGGCTGCGTACTGGATAACGATGTGAGCGAATACCAGGGTTTCAGGTCTGTTTCGGCGCAGCCAGAGACCTGATAGAAGCAGCAATAAAACAAAAGTGCCTTCCGTCATATATACGGGCCTGAGGGCCGCCGCAAAGCCGTGGTTGATCCAGAGCACCGGCGTGCCGGAGGAAAACAGAAATGTCTCCAGACGTTCAATGCCGCCCACAAATAGAAAAACCCATATGAGCAGGAGGGTTTTATCTACGATGCTCCATTCTAGAGGATTTTTCTTTTTCGGGGGTTCTCTTTGAAGCCAGAGGCTGAAGGTCAAAAGGAGAATCCAGTATTCACCCACTGACATGATCGAATGAAAGGATCGCCGCCACATGCCGGTTGACTGATGCCGAGGTGCGGATGCGAGGAAATCTGCCGGCAACAGCGGAAACAGGCCCCCTAAGCAATAAAAAAGGGCGATCAGAAGAAGTGCGCGGTCGGTTATGGACCACTTGAAAGGATTACGGTTTTGCCGGTTTTCACGGAAAAGCACATATCCCAGAAAAAATGAAAGGAAAAAATGAAACAGGGATTGAGAGATGGCGCCTGGCGGGTTCATAAATGCACCCGATGATGCGGGAGAGCATATTTTTGTGCTGAAAAAGGCTCGCAGATTCTAAACACCGATGGGAAAAAGATTTGGAGTTAACTATCTGGCATCCAAGCCTTTTTCAGCGTATATAACCAAAAAATGGAGTTTTTATGGGTCACCACAAGTGTCCTTGTTTTTATGGAGTTTTATTTTCAAGCTTAGATACAACCCTCCCTTTATTCAAGGTGTAATATCTCCAAATGACGAAAAAGCTTAATAGTTGCCCCCATAACAATAAACGCCTGCATAGTATTGTGACAGCGCAATGTAGTAAGCCCCAAGTCCTCCGTAGTACGTGGACAAGTAGGAATAATATACATCATTGTATGCCCAGGCATAATATGCATATAATTGTGAATAATAAAAATAGTCGTATGCGTACCCAGCATATACATATGCCTCATAGGCGCCAGTTACGCCTGAATAAGATGCATATAACCATGCATAGTAGGCATAGCTGTATGCGGCATTCTGATATGAATAAGCATCAGGAAGTGTTGATGTGGTGCCATAATAAAGGGCATAACTGGTGTAGTACTCACCCAGTCCTTGGTGATATCCAGCGTATGCACTTTGCAGGGCTGATTCGTAAAGGTATCCTGCATGGGCTTTGTTAATTCCCGTTCCAAACGTGAGTAAGGCCCCTATAAGAGCTATAGTAACAAAAATCCTTTTATATCTTTTATTTTCCATTATATTTCCTCCAAGGTTTAAAAATGGTTGATCTGAAGACATCAAAAATTCCTTTTGCGGTAAATTACCTCCTTTCCAAAATGCTGAAATTTTGAGTTTAAGATTTTTGATTTACTCATTTTCTTGAATCCCTGGCAAGGTAGGTGCTTGAAAAGAACTCGGGTCCAAATGAGAGTCCAGGAAATCCTGATATTCTTCGTCGCTCAGCACAACTTTGAGCTCTTGCTTTAATTGCAAGTCGTTTTCTATCATAATATTTTTAATTGTATCTCGATCCGGTATGCTGCCATCGGGATTGGGAAGAGGTAGCTTTTCCCGCATTCTTGCAGAATGCTCTTCCAGAATGATTTGCACTTCCTGCTTTTTGTTGTCGGGCAAACGGTCAATCCAACTCGATGGTTTTTGCCCTCTTGCCGAAATTGCTGGCGGCAGTTGAGGTGGACGTATGGGCGATGGTCCGAATGACCGTCCGAAAGACTGGGGTGCCTGAACGCGGGTTCCTTGATTTTCAAGCACGGAAAGCTTCCCCAGGATCATATCCAATTTTTGGCCCAGTTTGGAAAGGTCTTCTGAATTTTTTCCAGATTCGCTGGGTGCGGTGGTAATCGATACACATTCTTTTTGCTTCACGACAGCCGCTTCAATGGCGTTTAGTTTCAACTGGATCCCTTTGATCTGTTGATCTAAAGCTTCCCGTATTTCCTTTGATTTATCCGGAGGGGTGTCAGGTGCAAATAGGCCTACCGCTGCAAATACAGCCAGAACAGTGACAAAAGCGTTTATCAGAATGACTTGCCAAGCTTTCATAGGTTACTGTATCCTCTGTCCCCAAAAGTAGTGCCGATATTTAAACATGCAAGGAGGTTTCTGTCAACCAAATTGAAAGTGGCCTGGGAAGAAATCATCGCGTTTCTGGACCTTTACAAAATGAGTTGCTCAATCCATCACTGCTTTCAACGCGGTTTCCGGATCCTGTTTTCGATAGGGTTTGGGAAGTGCACGGTAGTTTTGCGTTGACCAGGGCGGTGGAGTTGCAGTAAAGTTAAAAAATTCAAATATTACAATACCCTTTCATTGGGTGACATCAGGATTTACACAGATTTTGGCTTTATGAACAGAGAAAACAACAATCATCGTCGGTTCTACCGATCAACTGTCCTTCTGGGGTTGCGGATCTTTTTTCTGTGTTGGGTTCTTCTGCTGGAGCCCTTGCAGGAATCTCGTGCCGGTGAAAGTGCTCAGTCGGTCTCGGATGCGCTGCCTTGCGCTGAACCCTTATTTAGGCTCACGCCGAAACAGTTGTCTATAAGCCTGTGGGCGCGTGATGCTGTTGCCGAAAAGACTGGCGGTAAACTCGCCAGACAAAGATCCCATGACCTGGATGCCCTCTATCGGGAAGCTGCCGTGGCCGACAAATGCCTTAAGCAGATGACTAAGGATATAGCGGCATGTACCGGCGGAAAAGCGGTTTTTCCGCCCGGCGGCGGACTCAAAAGGAGAAAACGGGCCGAAGAGAAAATTCAAGTGGAGCTGGGTGGGGACGCTTCGGCGTTGATGGACATTTCCCGCAGTTCCATCGAATACGATGATGTTGATCAGGTTTACCGTGCCCTTGAATTCATTTTACAGCATGGTTACGAGGTTGTTCGTTTGAAAGACCGTGCGCTCGACCCTTTGCCTAGCGGGTTCTGGGATATTCACCTGAACCTGCGCATGCCCAATGGTCACATTGCCGAACTTCAGCTGCATTTGAGGAAAATTCGACAGTACAGTATTGAACAGGGGCATCAATACTATGCGCGGGTTCGAGCGATGGAGGCCAGGGCCTACCGTGAAAACAGACCCCTGACGCGTGAGGAACGGGCAACCATTGATCGTCTGAACTGTGAGCAGCGTGGGGTCTATAAAGCGGCATTTGAATGGGGGCAGCGATTCGTAACTGAGGAAGGCGGGAGATAGTCAATGGATGAGTGGATCCTTGACCGGTCAAAAATGATTCATGATACCGCAGGGCGTGAGGTGCGGGTTCTGGAAGAAGCTTCGGCAGCTGAAGGGGCGGGGGTTTTCGGCTGCGGTATTCGGGCTATCCATAAAGCTGCCCTGAAGGCGGGTATCTGTCCTTTGCGGTATGTCCGGAACCGGGAAGCCATTTCCATGGAAGAACAGTTGAAATTGGTAACATCAAGGGTGGCCGTGGTGGGTTCGGGAGGGCTTGGCGGGCCGGTTTTATTGTTGCTGGCAAGAATGGGAATCGGTAGCCTGGTGGTGGTGGACCCTGACCGTTTTGACGAAACCAACCTGAATCGGCAGGCTCTCTCCAGCGTTCCGGACCTTGGACAACCCAAAAGTGAAGTGGCGGCCCGAATTATTGAAAATGTCAACCCTGGGGTTGAGGTTCGAGTCCATCAAAATCGAATGGATGGAACCAATGCCGAAAAGATTTTGTCCGGATCAAATGTGATTGTGGATGCCCTGGACAATGTGCCGGATCGTTTCACCCTTCAGGCGGCCGCCCGATCACTGAAAATTCCGCTGGTACATGGCGCCGTGGCGGGCTTTGAAGGGCAGTTGATGACCATCTTCCCGGAAGACTCAGGGTTTTCACTGCTCTATGGTACGGGAAAAATGGAAAGACACTCAGAGAATAGTCCCGAAGCACTTCTGGGGGTGCCCGCGGTTACGCCATCACTTTTAGCGACGCTTCAGGCCATGGAGGTGATCAAAATTCTGCTCAACCGGGGAAGACCTTTTAGAAATGCCATGATGCATGTGGACCTGGAAACGGGTGAGATGAACCGGTTTTCCTTTGAATGAAATCACCAGAACTCCCGCCACCCGGCTGAGTCGTCGGGTGGCGGAAAAGGTCTGATTTAGGTTTCTTCTATTTGATGATCCTAACCACTATTGCCGATACCTGGGGCAATCATTGTACTGGTAACCACAATTTCCACGGCTTTTCCCTTTGCCGTATCCGCCCCCTTTTCCCTTGCCGTAATCGCCGCCTCTTTTAGATCGATCGTGCTTTCCGAAACCCATGGCCAGGAGCTTTTCGGTTTGCTCGGGGGTCAGAAGCTTTCGAAAGGCGATGCGCATATCCGTCCGGAGATCGCGCATCTGAGTTCCAAGTGCTTGAAGTTCTTTCTGAGTGGCTTTTATTTTGTCAGCATCGAGGGTTGTCTGCGTCCATAACAACTTCATTTCCGCCCGTTTCGTAGCAAACTGCGCTTTTAGGGGGATAATTTGTTTTCTTGCCGTTTCATGAAGGGCCTGAACTTTTTCTGACTGCTCAGTTGTTAGTGCCAGGGCGTCAATCACGGCAGGGTCCAAATGCCCTTTTCCGTCAAAGAATCTATTTCCTGAGCCTGCCAGTGCCAAAGTAGTAAAGGCCAGTAACATCATAAGTGCTGCAATCACGCTCAATTTTTTCATCTTTTTAATCTCCTTCTTTTTGGGTTAACGTTTTTTTTAAAGTCTTATTTACATTGTTTGGGCGCTCGTTTGTTGAAATAGACAGCACAAAGTATGCCAGTCTTTTTTTATCGCTGAGTTTTGTGAGTATATCTGGCTTTCCTGGCTACAAAGGGGAGCAGCAATAAAAAGAGGTATTCGGATGAATCGGCAAGAATTGTCGAAGCTTTCTGAAAGGGTGCGACAAAAATGTCGAAATGCTTTGACAACGATGATTGACTTTTTTTTACTTTCACAGCTATTCTTTGATCCATGAAAAACGAAAAGGATTACCCAAAAGGAAAACGCCCGCTTTCAGGTGGCCCGTTTCTTCAGCCCCTGGCCCTGGCAGTGGTGTGTCTGGTGTTCGTGGTACTTCTATTGACAATGGCAGTCATTGATTTCAGAACACTCGACAAAACCCTTGGGGAGTATATTGAAAAGCAGGGGGTCGATTTCATTCACACCGTTCAACGGACGGCGGAACTTAATTTGCAGCAGATCAACAACAGCCCTGAGTGGGATCTAGGTGGGGCCGTTTTAACGGGTCTTGAAGATCAGGGGCTTTCTCCTCAGGATTCAATGGTTATGGGAATTCTGCAGTTGGCGCGACAAATTGATCATGAAATTGAAAATGGAATGCTCACCCATGAGGCATTGGGTTCACTGATCTTCAGCCAGGCTTTGTGGAATCTGGCGCTGTTTGACGATCGCGGTATCCCGACTTTTCGAAAACGACCCATCTCCGATACGGTTCAAAAAGCCATTTTGACCATGATAAAGGATCATGAAAATTTGAAAATCCGACTGTTTGACCCCTCAAAAAAGTCCGGCTCTTTGCGATTCCTTGCCCTTCGCCGCAACAACAATGAGGGGTTTGTGGTTCTGGTACTTGACGAAAAGTCGTTTTTTTTCTGGAAGTTGAAAATGGCAGTGGAAATGGCTGTAGACACTGTGGGGATGCTCTCAAATGCCGATTGTTTTTGGGTTGGAAATGACTCGGGCTTGACCCTCTTTCAAACAGGGTTATGTTCAGAACCATCCAGTGGAAGGGATTTTTTTTCAGGTGCCGATGAAACACAGAAAGTTGTTTTAAGCGAAAAGGTTGTTTCAAATGGCCGGAAGCAGTTGATGGTGGGCCAAAGGGTCTCGTTGGGGGAGGATGTTTCATTGAAGGCGCACCTTTGGCTCAATACGGATGATCTTGACCGGATTATCGGGAGAGAAAAACGGTGGGGCCTCATCGCCATGGGACTTATGGTTTTGATGGCTGTCCTTTCCATGTGGTTTCTTTACCGAAACCAGAACCGCCATATTGCCAGAATGCAGCAATTGGAACGCAGGCTTCAGCAGTCTGAACGATTGTCGTCCATGGGTCGTCTGGCNTCCGGCGTGGCCCACGAGATCCGTAACCCGCTCAATGCCATCAGTATGGCCTGTCAACGNCTAAAGAAGGACAATCTGGCGCACCTTTCTTCGGTGATTCGTGATGAGGTCAGGCGACTGAATGTCATTATTGAAGAATTCCTCGGGCTTTCAAAGGGGCAAGTGTTAAAACTGGAAAATGAGGATCTATCGGATCTGATTCGAAAGGTGGCCATGCTCATGGGTGAAGAGTCCCGCTCCAGAGGGATCGAGATCCAAACATATGGGACCGAATCCGGCCTCATGATGGTCATGGACGGAAACAAAATCAAGCAAGCCCTCATCAATATTGTTAAGAATGCCGTGGAGTCCATCGAAGGCTCCGGAATTGTCAGAATTGAAATCAGCTCAAATGAACAGGGAACGGCCTTCATCTCCATAACGGATTCGGGAACAGGCGTTATGAAGGATGATTTAGACAAAATTTTCAATCTGGATTTCACGACCAAAGAAAAAGGCCTTGGTCTGGGGCTTACTCTGGCCCATGAGATCATACAAGCCCATGGCGGGGAAATCCGGGTTCAAAGTGCACCCGGTGTGGGAACGACTTTTCTAATTCTGCTTCCGGTAAAGGTCAAGGTGAAATGATGGAAAAACTAAATATTCTTGTGGTGGAAGATGGTCGGAGTCAACGGGAAATGCTTCGCGATTTTTTAAAAGACGAAGGATACCCGGTTGCAGTCGCCGAAAATGGCGAAGATGCCCTCATAAAGCTGCGGGAAGAGGGTTTCGATTTGGTATTGACCGATTACAAGATGCCCGTCATGGATGGCATGGCACTGCTTCAGGCGGCAAAAGAACTGAATCCGGAGGTGGATGTGGTGGTGATGACCGCATTCGGCACCGTTGAAACGGCNGTGAGCGCCATGAAAGCCGGAGCATCGGATTATATCAGCAAACCCATCGATTTAGATGAATTGAAACTGCTGATTGAGCGAATTTCCGGAAGACGAACCATTGTACGCGAAAATGAAATGCTTCGAAAGGAGCTGCGGCGAAAACGGGTTACCCCAGATGGAATTATTTTCCAAAGCAGGGCCATGGCGGAAGTCATCAACCTGGCAGGTCGTGTGGCGAAAAGCCGAGCTACCGTTTTAGTACAGGGGGAAAGCGGTACGGGAAAGGAATTGATTGCCCGCTTGATCCATGACCTGAGCCCCCGGTGCGACAAACCCATGACCATCGTCAACTGTGCGGCCTTGCCAGAAAATCTTCTGGAAAGCGAATTGTTCGGTCACGAAAAGGGTGCCTTTACTGGAGCTTCGGGAACCCGTCTCGGCCGGTTTGAAGAAGCGGACGGCGGAACACTGTTCTTGGATGAAATCGGGGAGCTGACCAACGCGGTACAGGTAAAGCTCCTCCGGTTCCTTCAAGAAAGAGAGTTTCAGCGGGTGGGTGGAAATCGCACGTTTCGTTCCGATGTCCGTGTTATCAGTGCTACCAACAGGGCTCTGGAAAAGGAGATGGAAAAGGGAAGGTTTCGGGAAGATCTCTTTTACCGGCTCAATGTGGTGGGGATTACCATTCCACCGCTCAGGGATCGAAGGGAAGATCTGGCACTTCTGATGGAGCATTTCCTGAAACGCTTTTCGGCAGAGAACGGTCGAAAAATAAAAGGTGTTTCGTCGAAGGCCCGGCACCTGCTCATGAAGTACGATTACCCGGGCAACGTGAGGGAACTGGAAAACATCCTGGAACGGGCTGTGGTCATTGCGAGAGGAGATTATATTGAGACTTCGGACCTTCCTTTTTCCGCATTGGATCAGAACCATCCCCAGGGTCAGAACTGGAACCGGGGGACCCTGAAAGAATCGATTGAATTTCTGGAGCAAGAGATGGTGCTAAATGCCATGGCGGAAGCGGGGAACCACCAGACGCGAGCTGCCCGAACCTTAGGCATCAGCGAACGGATGTTGCGGTATAAACTGAAAAAATATGGGCTCAAATAGCCCATGTATTTTTACTGCCACATGATCCTGGGTGGTTTCCTTTCCGGCAGCCGGTAGTACTTGAGTTTGGTATACCCCAGCATCATGGGGTAATGATGGGGATGATTTTCCGGCAGTCCCAGCGCTGTTTTGATCTCCGGTCGTGAAAGCAGTGCTCCCTGAAGCATGCCCGCCCAGCACGTTCCAAGACCGAGTGTGGGAGCCGCCAGTTCAAGGTAGGAGAGTGACAGGGTCAGATCGACCATGCCGTTTGGCGCTTCTTTGGGAGCATGGGCCACCAGCAACACAGGGGCATTTCTCAAGACCCTGTCCATCCCCTTATCCCATGCGGTTACAATGGCGGGGAAATAGGGGGGGCGGGCTGCTTCAGGAGCCTTTTCAAGAATAAAACGCATCCAGGCAACGGTAAGCTCTGCCAGTTGGTGGATTTTTTCCGGGTCGGTGATCACCAGCCAGTTTACCATCTGCCGGTTTGCTGCGGAAGGGGCATACCGGGCGATTTCAATGAGTGTCTGAATTTTTTCCTTTTCGACGGGTTTATCCCTGTAAAGCCTGACGGAACGGCGTGATCGCAGAAACTGTACGGCCTCTTTATGGTTGATGGTAAGCTCTTTCACAAGGGGGAAGCAGCCTTCCATGGGGATGCTGGCGTGTTGAAGCGCCCCGTGCGGGCAAACGGCAATACAGTGGCCACATCTCAGACAAACCGCTTCCGTTCCGGGTATCAGTCTGGGATAGCCTTCATCAGCGTCTAACTGTATAATGGCCATGGGGCATTCAGCGACGCAGATCCCGTCTTTTTTGCATTTGTCAGGGTCTATTTTCAAAAGTCCACTGTCTTTGCCCAAAACCCTAAACCCTCCGGTCCTTTTTTGATTTTCGGCGGCGAAATAGAAAAGCGCCGATGATAATGAGCGCCAGGGGAATCAGCAGCGCCCAGATATATTCTTCAACGAGGGCGATGGCCACCACGGCAATACCTAAAAAAACGCCCACGACGGAAATCCGCCAACTGGCGGTAACGCCGGCGGAGAAAGTGGCAAAAGCGAGAATCATAAGCGCTACCAGTCCCACGTCAACGTTGTTGAGACGCCCCGTGTCCTTTCCGCTGAGGAGGAAAACCAGGTATATGGTGGCCAGATAACCAAGCCAGTGAAAGATCTGCGTCCATATCAACCGGCCTTTATTTTCGCCCTGGCGATTCATTCGGGACCATTCAATGGTGATGGTCGCGCCGCAGAAAATTGGGCCCATGATCATCCAATACCAGAATCCCTTGATGGGGCTGAAATCGGTGAGTGCAATGCCCACTATCGACAGCAACAGCAAGAGAATGAGAACGAATTCAGACGTATGACGTTTTTTCGGGACAGTGCTGGGTCCGCTTTGAATGTTACCGGACATGGTTTTCTCCTTCCATCTGGGTTCCTGATGCGGTTTCTTAAACCCTCGGCTGAAAATTATCCAACGTAAACTTTCACCTTGTATCAGAGTTTCACCAAAATCACAATGGCGGTGTTGCAAAATCTTCTTTCAATTTGTTTTTCCACTAGAGATTTCAAGGAAATATCTCTTTGAAATGCCACCTTTATGGATAAGATTTCGTTCTTGTCTTGCTGGTTTCAAAGTGATAGAAGTTATAATTTTCACAGGAGGCAGTTATCAATGAGGCGGAAGCGCTACACCCTCAGTGAGGCGCGTCGACAAGACATGGTTGCCGCGATTACGGCATTGATCAGGGATGAAGAGCGCGTTTTGTTTGCTTTCCTCTATGGTTCTTTTCTGGATGGGATTTCGTTTCGAGATATTGATCTGGGTGTGTTTGTGGAGAATCCGGAAAAGATCAACTCCTGGGACTATGAATGCACGCTTTCTCGAAAAATCGAAACAGCGTTAATAAAACCATTTCCCGTCGAAACCAAGATCATCAATCACGCGCCCCTTTCTTTTTCTTACTATGTTATTCGGGGGCGGCTGCTGTTTGTGCGCGAAGAGAACGCCATGGTGGATTTTATGACCCGTGTGGCAAGAAACTATCTTGATATGGCGCCTGCAAGACGAAAGTATATGGCAGAGGCCATGGCATGACCGGCCTTCACATGGAAAAGGTCTACGCAAAATTCAGGGACATCGAAGAATCCGTCCGTCGGTTAAGGCAGTTTGCCGAAACGCCCCGGGCCGAATTTGTAGAAGACAAAGACAAACAGGACATTGCGGGTTTTCGTCTCATTGTTGCTACAGAGGCAGCCATCGATACATGTCTGCACGTAGCTGCCAAAATGCTCAAAAAGGTTCCGGAGGAATATGCCGGCTGTTTTCAACTCCTGGGTGAGCATCATTTGATTGATCAGGAAGTGGCTTCAAGACTGGTCAAAATGGCGCGCTTTCGAAATCTGCTGGTGCACCGGTACTGGGAAATTGATTATGGGCGCATGTACGATATCATTACCGGGAATGATCTCGCCGATCTTGAGATTTTTATGAAGCAGGTTGGCCGGTTGTTTGATTCGGCAGTATAGAATACGGCTTGGGGTGTGATCAAAGGACGATGTGTCTTTTGCAGTTATACAAAAACTTTTATTGATGAGGAGGGGTTCCATGAAAAAGAGCGTCTGTTTTTTGTCAGTTGTCATGTTTCTGATGGTTGGTTTACTGGTGCCGGTTCAGAGTTCCCATGCGGCCGAACCGATTATCCTGGGGGTGCCTACGTCTTTAGGGTTTCTTGAAGGGAAGGAAGGGCTTGCCTGTGTTCAGATGGCAGTGGATGAGATCAACGAAGCGGGCGGCGTCAAGGTGGGAAATGAAACGCGCCCCTTCAAGGTGATCGCCATCGACGCGCGGGGGGCGGAACCGGGGGTTCCGGTGTCGGATGTGATTCGCGCCCATAAGAAGCTGATTTTGGAAGACAAAGCGGATTTCATCGTCTTCGGGTCGTTTCGGTCCGAGTGCGCCATCGCCTGTATGGACGTGGTGGGCCAATACAAGATTCCCATGATCCTGGGAACGGCCATGAGCCCGGGCATGCAGAAAAAAGTCATGACCGATTATGACAAATACAAATACACCTTCCGGGCCTGTTTGAACGCCGTCTACCTTATTAAATACCTGGGCGGCACCATGGCCTACCTCAACAAAGAATTCGGTTTTAACAAGGTCTTCATCATGAACCAGGACGTGGCTTGGGCTAGAAAGACCGGGGACCTCATGATCAAACTGGTCTTTGAGAAAATGGGCTGGGAAGTGGTGGGACGTCAGCAGTATCCCACGGGTAGCTCGGATTTTTCAGCCGGTCTCATGCAGGCCAAAGCCAAAGGTGCCCAGGTGATTCTGCCTATTTTCGACATGCCCCAAAGCGGTATCCTGGTAAAACAGTGGAAAACCATGCACATCCCCGCGCTCATGGCCGGATTTATTTCGCCCCTGGCGGGACCCGGGGCCTGGAAGACCTTTGACGGTAAAATCGCGGGTGCCATGAACTGCATCTTTGAAATCGGCAACATGCCGGTTCCGAAAGTTCCCAAATCCGTGGAGTTTTACGAAAAATACCAGAAAAAATACGGCAAGCCCATTGAAGCGGGCCACTCCCCGGCACCGGCCTACGAGATGGTCTATATGCTGAAAGAGGCCATTGAACGGGCCGGCAGCGTCAACGGCGACAAGGTGGTGGCGGCGCTGGAAAAAACCGACCGTCAGGGCGCCATGGGCCGTATCAAGTTCGGTAAAGATCACCAGGTGATCTATGGCAACGATCCTGAAGTGGAAGCGCTTGGGTGCATGATCCAGTGGCGCGAGCCTGGAAAACGGGTCATCGTTTATCCCCCGTCCGTTGCCGAAGCCAAGATTGAATTGCCCGAAGGGCTTAAGAGTTTGAAATAAGTTATCAGTTGTCAGTTATCAGTTGTCAGGAGAAGCAATCACTGCACCCTGACAACTGAAAACTGAAACCTTCGAAAAAGGATTTCCATGCTTCTAGGTACCCTCATCTACGGTTTCGTGAACAGCGCCATCCTGGCCCTTTTGGCCATGGGCTTTAACCTGACATTCGGTATCAGCGGTGTGGCCAATTTCGCCTACGGGGCTGTCTATATTTTCTCGGGTTTTTCCGTCTGGATTTTC
>JGI11705J14877_10000372_pt1 | contig 28599 bp, 25 predicted proteins | sample Etolaghawater15m_FD_14877 | JGI IMG/M metagenome (IMG submission 14877)
TTGAATGTGCCTTCAGATGGGTGTGGTTTAAAATTCATTTGCAGACAAAGTCCTACGTTGGGTGATGGGATTCGATTTGCTGATCCGGATCCCGTCACAGAACGTGAACTAAGTCCAGGAGGCGTCTGGGTAGGAGCGTCGCAAAAACTGCATTTCGGCAAGCAGTCGTCCCAAATGCTCCGTATGTCTTCCTTGTCGTGCCCCATCAAACATATANTGATTCTGATCCGGCATGGTGAGTGTTGCATCGTCTAAAACCTGACGAACCATCTCCATCCATGGAGCGTGCAGGGTTGCCGGGTCGGTGAATACCTCAAAACGGACCGTAGCTTCAATATGCGCATTGGAGGTAAAAAGCTCTCCGGTGTACATCCAAAGATCATCGAGTGCATGTTGCACCCTTTCTCTGCTGTCATCGGTTCCGTCTCCAAGGCGTCGCATCCACTCTCCGCTATGCCGCAAATGATACCGGATCTCTTTGAAATGCTTTTTGAGAATGCCGGCAAGTTCCTCATCCTCCAGCACATCCATCAGTGCCTGATACAGTAAAAAAGCGTGTACACTAAAAAGAAACTGCCGTGCCATTGTGAAGGCAAAATCACCCCGTGGCAATTCGACCATGGCACAATTTGTAAAATCGATATCGTCCCGGAAATAAGCATGGTAGTCCTCCTCCTCGCGACCCTCCAGCTTGGCTACGTATGCATAAAGGGATGAAGCGTGTCCGATCATGTCGAGGGCCATATTTGCCAGCGCCAAATCCTCTTCCAGCTCCGGACCATGGCCGGCCCATTCCGAAAGGCGGTGTCCGTGAATCAAGCGGTCATCAGCCAGCCAAAGTACGACTGTACGTAGTGCTTCTTGCTGGGTTTTTGGTATTTCGTCAAATGTGCTCATGCTCAGAAAGTGCGGGGATCCATTCGAAATTTTGTTACGGAAATGGGCCTTGGTTCGGTACTATTGTTGGTTTGGTACTATTCGTGGTTCGGATTTCGTCGTTCGGAGTTCTTCGTCGTACGGAGTTCTTCGTCGTACGGAGTTCTTCGTCGTTCGGAACCCGTCGTGGTATGGGTTTTCAAGCCAGAACATCATAGTGAGTGAAGTCTGTGATATTTAGCACACTCAGGATCGTTTCTTTACCGCTCTCGGCACGGAGTAAAACTGTGGATGGCGGTATGGTTTTTCATTGGCCGGATCGAAAAAAGGACCGGCATCCTCCGGTGTGGAGGCGGTAATCTGATCGGACGGAACGACCCAGATGGCAATGCCCTCATTTCGGCGGGCGTAGGTGTCACGCGCATTGAGCAGCGCAATCTCGGCATCCGGCGCATGCAAACTACCTGCATGCTCAAAAGGTTTCCCATTTTTAGGCTGATAAAAAACCTCCCAAAGAGGCCATTCCGTTGAATCGTTGCTACTCATAAGCAATCACTACATTATGATGTCTTTTTCCAGTTGCACATTGGGTGCTTGCTTTACTTCCTACACCAGAGGCTCTGCCACTTCTAAACCTTCCGAGCCAGGATTGCAAAGCATCAGGAGGCCTTCTCGGCTCTCAGGCGTTGCTTTCGCGCATACTCTGTGGCTGCCTCCCGCACCCAAGCACCCTCCTCATACGCATGTCGACGCGCACGAATACGTTCGCGATTCATCGGCCCATCCCCCTTCACCACACTCCAAAACTCATCCCATGGAATTAAACCAAAATCCCAGTGGCCGGTCTCCTCATTATACCTCAGATCGGGATCGGGAAGGGTAATACCAATCGCCTCCGCCTCCATCACCATTCGATCGACAAAATGGACGCGCAACTCGTCATTGGTCTTAGTTTTCACACCCCAACGGATTAGCTCTGCACTGTTGGGCGAGTCCGAATCGTGTGGCCCAAACATCATCAGTGTGGGCCACCACCAACGATTCACAGCATCCTGGGCCATTTTCTGTTGTTCAGGCGTGCCGGAGGCCATCTTGGCCAGCATCTCGTACCCCTGTTTTTTGTGGAAACTCTCCTCCTTGCAGATACGCAAATTGGCCCTCGCATAGGGTCCATAGGAAGATTTTGCCAGCATCGTCTGATTCACAATGGCCGCACCATCCACCAGCCAACCGATCACACAAATATCCGCGTATGTAAGTGTAGGATAGTTAAAAATACTCGAATATTTGGCACTACCATAAAGGTAATCCTCGACAAGATCCTGCCGTCTGGCTCCCAGCGTTTCGGTTGCGCTGTACAGATACAGTCCATGGCCTGCCTCATCCTGTACCTTGGCCAGAAGTACCATTTTCCGTTTGAGTGATGGGGCACGAGTGATCCAGTTTCCTTCGGGCAGCATCCCAACAATTTCCGAGTGCGCATGCTGACTCATCATTCGGATCAGCTGCTTTCGGTACCGCTCCGGCATGGCATCCTTGGGTTCAATTTTCTCTCCGTTATCGATTCGCTCCTGAAATTGCTTTAGCTCTTGTTCGGTATTCATAAAAGCGCTTTTTTGGGGTGATGTAAATACATTTGGACACAAATTAAATAGGCTGGAAATATAGAAAAATTCACGGCCAGAATGAAAGTGGTTCCGTGGAAATTACCGGCGATCGATAACAGCGATGGTACATCGTGAAATCGAGACTAATTTCCCCGACTCCGTCTCGATCCGGATCTCCCAGATTTGTGTACTGGCACCACGATGAATTGGAGTTGCTTTCCCCACAACGGATCCGCCTTTCCGCACAGGCCGAACATGGTTTGCATTGATCTCCAGCCCTACTGCCATCTTTTTCTCAATATCGATCGAAAGCCATGCACCGATCGAACAGAGCGTTTCTGCCAGCGCTACGGACGCACCACCATGCAGAATCCCAAAGGGTTGCGTGGTATTTTCATCCACCGGCATACGCGCAATCATCTCTTTTCGGCTCATCTTCAAAAACTGAAACCCCAAAGCATGAGCCATGTTTCGCTGGGCCGGATCAAACATTTGAAGTACTTTCTCGCGAATATCCTCCTCAATTTCGACCCCGGACAGGTCTATGGTCTTTCTTTCCATATCAACTCCAAATATTTTTGAACTTTCGTTTTGTAAAGTCCCAGCAAAGTGTAAATTTAAGGACATATCTGCGGAAGATAACACTGTTACGTCCCAATAGAAATCAAACCAAGATGAGCAATGATCACCTAACCCTGCCGGAACTTCTGAACGCAGGACTTCACACCTACCCGGAGGGTATTTTTTCTTCAACTAAACGAGACGGTGTCTGGAAGGAAACAGATGTCGCGACTTTCAAGGAACAGGTGCGATACGCAGCACTTGGACTGTGGGAACTTGGAGTTCGAAAGGGGACGAAAGTGTCTATTCATTCCGAGAACTCCACCGAGTGGGTTATGCTCGATCTGGCCATTTTATCGATGGGCGCTGTGAATGTTCCGATCTACACCACGCAGCATGGCGATCAGATCAAATATATACTCGAGGATTCCGGATGCCTAATTCATATCGTTTCCACCGATCAGCTTTTCAAAGACACCAAACCGCTGATGAAAGGGATCGAGTGTGTTAAGAAGGTGATCTCAATCCGGGGCTCGGCTCATAAATCGTTGATGCCACTCACCGAACTATTGGAACTGGGGCAAAAGCTGGACAAAGAGCAACCCGCTCTGTTCGAAACGTTGCAGAAAGAGGTGCGTCCGGACGATCTCGCCACACTGATCTATACCTCAGGGACAACCGGCATGCCAAAAGGGGTGATGCTGACGCACTATAATATCGCATCGAATGTAGAAGCATCCCTCGAAAAACTTCCTTTTCCGGCCGGGGCTTTCCATGGCAAGGCGATTCTCTCGTATCTGCCACTCTCTCATGTCTTCGAGCGCATGATTGAGTATATGTACATTTCGATGGGTTGCCGTATTTACTACATCGAGCACGTCGATGAGATTCGGGATGATATGGCCTACATCAAACCGTTTTTTATGGCAACGGTGCCACGGTTGATGGAGAAGATTCATACCGGTGTGAAAGTGAAGGGACAGGAGCTTTCGGGAATCCAAAAACAACTCTACTACTGGGCGATCTACCGAACCGAGCAGTACGATCCAGAGCATCCACCTGCCGGACTGGAAGCCTTGAAACATCGCATTGCCGATAAACTCATTTACAGTAAGATACGGGCCCTGTTTGGCGGGAACTTGGCTGGTGTTGTCAGCGGTGGCGCGGCACTTCCCCCCGAAATCTTCAAATTCATGAATGCAATTGGAGTTGTCTGCGTGCAGGGATATGGGCTTACGGAAACCTCCCCGGTTATTACAGTGCAGTATCCGGGTGCTATGCGCATTGGATCCTCCGGTAAACCCATTCGGGATGTGGAGGTAAAAATTGCGGAAAATGGTGAGATCTGTGCACGGGGCCCCAACATCATGCAGGGATATTATAACAAGCCGGAGCAATCCAATGAAGTACTCACCGATGATGGATGGTTCAAGACGGGAGACATCGGCCGGATCGACGAGGATGGATTTCTGTTCATCACCGATCGAATCAAGTCTATGTTCAAGCTCTCCACTGGTAAATACGTTTCGCCTCAGCATATTGAAGGCGAGTTGTCCGGCTCCGGGTTTATCGAACAGGTTGTGGTCGTTGGTTTTCAGAAGAAATTCTGCGCCGCACTTGTTGTCCCGGCCTATGCAAACATCCAAAAGAAAATTGAGCGGGATGAGGTGAAAACCGACGGAGATCTTACCAAGGATCCGTATGTGCACAAACTCATCGAGCGGGAGATCGAGAAAGCAAACCAGCAATTATCACCTTGGGAGCGGGTCAAAAAATTTGTACTACTCCGGGAGCCACTAACCATCGAAGCGGGGGAACTTACCCCTACGCTCAAAGTGAAGAGATCGGTGGTTCGCGAGCGCTATCAAAAAGAGATCGATTCTATGTACGCCGAGGAGTAATTCGGACGGGTTATTGCACGAGTAGTGTTCATTCATTTTGATTGCGGACATGAGTTTTGCTCCAGGAAAGTTTTTTTTTGGAGACCGGAAGCTTCATCACTGGCCTGAGAATTAGCAGCAGGGCTTCGGGTTTGTTGCTGGCCAATGAGTTTAATGCTGGCCAATGAGATTGTTATCGGCCAATGAGTCTGTTGCTGGCATTACAAATACCATACACAAGAATACCATACACAAGAAGAGCGTCGTCTATGAAACCGATCTACAAAATCAGGAAGGTAGTTGTTTTGGGAAGTGGGGTGATGGGAAGCCAGATCGCGGCTCACTGCATCAATGCCGGCTTGCAAGTCCATCTGCTGGACAGGAAGTCGGAGGATCCGCATCAACCCAATGCCATAGCCGAAGAGAGCATCCAAAAACTGGTAAAAATGAAGCCTGCGCCACTGGCAAACAGCGCAGATGCCTCCCGCATCATCCCGGGAAATTTTGAGGATGACTTGGGGGTGATTTCGCAGGCAGACTGGGTGTGTGAGGTGATTATCGAGCGGCTGGACATCAAACAATCGATGATGAAACAGGTGGAGCAGTATTGGCGGGAGGGGACAGTGGTGAGTTCCAATACGTCTGGTTTGCCGATTGTGCAACTGGCAGCGCCTTGCGGGGAGGAATTTCAGCGGCATGTGATTGGGACGCATTTTTTTAACCCGCCACGCTACATGACGTTGTTGGAGATTATTCCGACCTCGAAAACGGACCCGGAGATCGTGGAACGGATGGCTTTGTTTTGTGAAACGGTGCTTGGCAAAGGGGTGGTAATCTGCAAGGATACGCCGAATTTTATTGCGAATCGGATTGGTGTGTTTTCGATGGCGGCGATGCTACCGTATTTTTTTGATGGGTCGTTTCGGGCGGAGGAGATCGATTATCTGACCGGGACGCTGACTGGCTATTCGAAGGCAGCGGCATTTCGAACCGCGGACATGGCCGGACTGGATGTTCTGGCACATGTGGCGTCGAATCTTTTACCGGCGATTCCGGATGATGAGCGGCAGGAGGTTTTTCGGTTGCCGGAGGCATTTGGGGAGTTGGTGAAGCGGGGTTCGACGGGGAATAAGGGTGGTTCCGGGTTTTACAAGAAGGTGAATACAGAGGCAGGGCGGGAGTTTTGGTCGCTTCAACCCGATTCGCTGGAGTATGCTGCGCAGAAGCCGGTGCAGTTTGATTCGGCGGATGAGGCGAAGGCGAAGTTTGCGGGAGCGGGGGAGCGGCTTCGGTATCTGGTTGCGCAGGAGGATCGGGCAGGGCGATTTTTGTGGGAGACGCAAAGGGATCTGTTGCTGTATGCTGCCAACCGGATTCCGGAGATTAGTGATTCGGTGGAAGCCGTGGATCGTGCAATGCGATGGGGGTTTAACTGGGAGCTGGGTCCGTTTGAGCGGTGGGATGCGATTGGAGTTCGGGCTGCTGCAGAACGGATGGAAAGCGAGGGGTTTGCGGTGCCGGCCTGGGTAAAGTCGATGCTGGAGGCAGGTGTGGAGTCGTTTTATGAAGGGGGTGATGTGGTGGATCCGCGGGTGTTTACGGGTGTTGCAGGATTTGTGGGTTCTGCGGATGCATCGACCTCGTCATTTTGGATTCCATGTCCGCCTCCTGCAGAAGGGGCTATCTTGGTGTCCGACTTGGACCGAAATGGGTGTGAAGTGTTCGGCAATGCAAGTGCGGGACTCTATGACATGGGCGACGGTGTAGCTTTATTTGCCTTTCGGACAAAAAATCAAACCCTTGGCTTTGAACTTGTTCAGTCACTTGAAAAAGCCTGCGACATCGTGGAAGAGCAGTTTGACGCGCTCGTAATCGGGCACGATCGGGAACATTTCAGTTACGGAGCCAATCTCGCGGAGGCAGGTGCTGCACTTCGGGCAGGAGACAATGATCGCATTCGGGATGCAGTCGAAGGCTTTCAGCGGGTCGCTGTTGGACTTCGGTACCGGCCATTTCCAGTGGTTGCTGCTGTTGCGGGTCGCGCTTTTGGGGGTGGGGTGGAATTTTTTCTTCACTGCGACCGGGTTGTGGCCCATCACGAACTCTACTGTGGCCTTATCGAACTGGGCGTCGGGTTGATCCCGGCTGGAGGTGGTACCAAAGAGCTTCTTCAGCGAGCACTCAATCGGGTAGCTTGGGATGAGCAGGCCGACCCACTACCTTATCTCAAATCCGCTTTCAAAACAATTGGACTTGGAAAGGTCTCCATGAGTGCATGGGAAGCGAAACAACTGGGATATTTGCGCGACAGCGATGTGATTCTCATGAACCGGTTTCATCTGCTTCGCCAAGCCAAAACCGAAGCAAAGGCCCTGGCAGATCAAGGGTACAGGCCTCCGCAGGAGCCAAGCATGCGACTGTTGGGAGCGACCGGCTACAGTGCACTCAACGTGATGCTCTATATCATGGAGGAGGGTGGATTTGTTGCACCCTACGATCGGATTTTGGCTCAAAAAGTGGCAAAAGTGATGACCGGAGGCGAACTCAGTGAGTTGCAGGATGTACCTGAATCCCTGGTACTACAGATGGAGCGGGATGCCATTTTGGAGTGNATGTGGGACGAGCGTACACACAAAAAAATGGTGAAGGTTTTAGGTGCGGGTTGATGCGGAAGCATTCCGGGTTNNCAGGCCNTCCAGGATTTGAGTTTCCGATGGGGGGCAAACGAAACACAATGATACGGGACGAACTGAAACGACACGACGCAAAACGAGACGACACGACTCAAAACGAAACAACGCAAAACGAGACGAATCAAAAACCATAACAGGAACGGAACAGAAATCAGATGCATAGCGAAAACATACCTGTGATTGTTACAGCAAAACGCACCGCCTGTGGGAAGGCGAAGAAAGGCTCACTTCGATTTATGCGCCCTGATTCGATGATGGGTGCTGTGATTCGGGACTTGATGACACAAGTGCCAGCGTTAACGCCAGAGGAGGTGGAGGATGTGATCGTCGGGTGTTCCTTTCCGGAGGCAACCCAGGGATTGAATATGGCCCGTCAGGCCGCCTTGCTGGGAGGGCTGTCTGAACAGGTTCCCGGAGTGACGGTCAATCGTTTTTGCTCGTCAGGATTGCAGACGATTGCAATGGCAGCAGAACGAATCATGGCCGGCGGTGCAGAGGTCGTGATTGCCGGTGGCGCCGAGAGTATGACGCAGGTGCCGATGGGAGGGGTATCGTTTCAGCCCAATCCACAACTTGTTCGTGAGCAGCCGGAAGTTTACATCAGTATGGGTATTACAGCGGAAAATGTTGCAGAGAAATACGGAGTTTCGCGGGAGGATCAGGATCAGTTTGCCTGTGATAGTCATCGAAAAGCAGTGAAAGCCTGGGAAGATGGAGTGTTCGAGGAGCAGATTACACCATTGGAGGTGGTTACTAAGAAGATGAACAGTGACGGATCTATTCGGGAGTCTGTGAAAGAGTTTGCACGGGATGAGGGACCGCGAAACGATACGAATACAGAGGCGCTTGCAAAACTTCGGCCGGTATTTAAGCGCAATGGTACAGTAACAGCGGGGAATGCATCGCAGATGAACGACGCTGCAGCCGGTGTGCTGATGATGTCAATGAAGCGGGCATCGGCACTTGGTTTGTCGCCCATTGCGCGGTATCATAGTTTTGCCGTGGCGGGTGTGGCTCCGGAGATTATGGGCATCGGTCCGGTGGAGGCGATTCCCAAAGCACTCTCTCAGGCTGGGTTGACTTTGGAAGAGATCGATCTGATTGAGCTGAATGAAGCATTTGCGGCGCAGGCGCTGGCCGTGATTCGGGAGGCGGGGCTGGATCCTGCAAAGGTGAATATCAATGGGGGAGCCATCGCCATGGGACACCCGCTGGGTTGTACCGGCGCCAAGCTGACAACGCAAATTTTGCACGATTTGAAGCGATTGAACAAGCGGTATGGAATGGTGACAATGTGCGTGGGAGGTGGTATGGGAGCGGCCGGAATCTTTGAAAACCTGCAGTACCGGGCTTGATCCGGGGGCATTCTCATCACCCCGAAACTAAACAAATACATGTACTAACAATGTTGTAAGAAACTACACGGAAAGAAGAGCCGGATCGAGCTGCTGAACGGAATGTGCGTCATGAACACAATGCACGGCATGAACACAATGCGCGAAATGCATGGAACTTGCAGAATGATCCAACAATAGGGAATGGACTATGTTTACAGAAGATACGTTAAAGGGCGAAGTGATTTTGATTACCGGCGGTGGTAGCGGGCTTGGACTGTCAATGGCGAAGTTGTTTTCGAAACTGGGGGCGGAGGTTGCGATCTGTGGTCGAACGGAGGAGAAGTTGCGAAAAGCGGCGCAGGAGATTGGTGTTTCGGGAAATCGTGTAGGGACGTATGCGGTGGACGTACGGGATTTTGAGGCGGTGGGAACGATGATGCATAGAATTGTGGATGATTTTGGCGCGCTGACCGGGCTTGTAAATAATGCGGCTGGAAACTTTCTAAGTGCATCGGAGGATTTGACCCCAGGTGGGTTTAAAACGGTGGTGGATATTGTGCTACATGGGAGTTTTAACTGTACACATCATTTTGGGAATTTACTGATTGGGCAGAAGAAGCAGGGGAGTCGATGGGGAGATTGGAAGAGCCGGCGAATGGGGGATGGGAATGAGGGAAGGAATGAAAGACGGAATGATGGACGCAGTGATGGACGCAGTGATGGACTCAATGAGGGGCGTAAGGTTGGAAGAACGTGGGGGAAAAGTGGCGGGAGTGTCCATGGGAGCATTTTGAACATCGTAACAACGTATGCAGAGGACTTTGGATCGGCGTTTGTTTTGCCATCGGCGTGTAGCAAGGCGGGTGTACTGGCGATGACGCGTTCGCTGGCGTTTGAGTGGGCAGAGTATGGGATTCGTGTGAATGCGATTGCTCCGGGGCCGTTTCCGACGGAGGGGGCTTGGAGTCGGTTATTTCCGACAAAGAAGTTTGAGAAGCAGTATTTGGGCAGGATTCCGGCCGGCCGGTATGGGGATCATGAGGAACTGGCAAATCTGGCGGTGTTTTTGATGAGTGATTTGGCGCCTTATATCACCGGAGAGTGTGTGACGATTGACGGAGGTGAGAAGTTGTCGGCGGGGCAGTTTAACTTTATCGATTCACTGATGTCGCGTGGAAAGTTGAAGGCGGTGTTTAAGATGATGAAGCTGGCGCGGTGAGTTCTGGAGCCGTTGTGCGGATGTGCCGTTGTGCGGATGTGTGGGGGGCGTCGTGTGGGTCTGCGGGTACGTCAAAGTTCTCCTGGTGTACCTGGAACGTGATTTGAATGTGCGGGATGAATTTATTCATAGAAAATTGTACTATATTGTGTGTTTAGGTTGAGCTCTTCACCGGGAATTTATTCTAAGTTTTGAGTTTATGAACATTGCAATCGTTGGTGAAAGTACCAGAACAGCTGTCTGGGAACAGCATTTACGTGCACTTAGCCATGTGGAGGAGGTCACGATTTCCGGCAAACCGGTGTATGACCGGGTAGATGGTTGCATAATCATTCAGGATGCGGAATCCAGACTCTCCATAGTAGAGGATTGTGTACGCAGGGGAGTTCATGTTTACCTTGTCTCGCAGCTCCCCACCGATCTGCCGAAACTGGAGAAAATTAGCCGACTTGCAGAGGAGGCCGGTGTTCGGGTTCAGTTTTCGCACTGGCCCAGCTACTCTCCATCCACCCAGTGGACAAAAAAACTGATTACCCGATCTCAATTAACACAAATCCGAAAGGAGATCTCTGCTTCCGAGTTTAGCCACAGTAACCGCTCGTTTGACCAGCACTGGTTGGATGAGATTGGGTTTATTCTGGCCTTTCATCGTTCAGAGATCCGCTTTGTACATGCTCGTCCGGTATTTTTGAGCAATATGATGACCGGCCTGGATATTACTCTCGTTTTTGAAGATAGCACACTGGCTTCCTTGCAGTTTTCTATTGTTGGTGCGGAGGAGTTCCATCAGCGGATGCTTTCAACACAAGAGCTGATGATCGATACGAACGTGGGACGTCAGTTTTGTCGGCAGATTACGGTGAATGATAAGCAACGAGTGTCTATTCAATCCAAATCGTTCGATCCCAAGCACACGGCAGAGCAGTCTGTAAGCCATTTTGTGGCGTCTATTCATACCGGGCGTCGGCCCGATTTTGGGATTTATGATGCAGTGAGGCTTATTCGGGCCTTCGAAAAAGTTCGGAGTCAGCTGCGGATGGTATCTTAGAAGCACCTTCTTCGTTTGCTTTAGGTTGATGGTGCTTCACCCAGTAGAGAGCAAGCGGAACCAGCAGTACGGTCATCCAGTGGAGGAGCAGATTTTGTGTGAAAATAGCTGCATGGATCCAACCTTGGGCATGATGGAGGGCCAAGCGTGTGAAAAGAAGGGTTGCCATTCCTAGAACCATGTGCCATGTTGTGAGAAACAGGTAAAATGAACGGGGGGCTCCTACCGCGATAAAACCGAGGACGCCAAACAGGAAGAAGGAACCAAAGACTGTGTAGAGTGTGAAACCAAAGTCACGGTCTTGAGGATCGAAAACGCTGACGCCGGTTGCGTTTTGCCGCGCACTATAGAGCATCGTATCGTCGAGTTGTACGACGGGTGCTACAATGTGCTCTGTGATTACTTTACGGATTGGGCGCCCGACGGAAAAATAGATGCCTATAGCGATGAGAATGAGCAAGGTGCGCGTAAGAAGAGTGTAGATCCGATTGTTTGATTTGGTTTTGTGAGAGGTCATGGGCTTGGGAAAGGAAAGTGGTTTATTTGCTTCGGTTATTCGGATCTAGCATGGCCCGGCCAACGGATTCGCGGACAACTTGGCTGAGTGCCTCCTTCAGGTGATCGGTAAGACGTTCCCGATTTGCAAGCAGAGAATCAGGAATGGATAACGGGTTTCCTACTGTGATGATAAGATCTGGCTTGCTCCCCCACATACAATGCGTGTAAACACCAATGGGCACAATTTCAACGGGTTGACTGCCGGGTTGATGTCCAGATTGATTGTTTGTTTGGATTTGAGACTCCATTGTCGAACGTTGCAGAAGGCTCTTTTGCACCAACCAGGCCAGGCCGGGCTCAAATGCCCATCCATCAACCCGAAACGAACAGATTTCGCCCTCTGGAAAGATGTACATTCCATTGCCAGGTTTGGAAAGTGATTCGAGGGAGTAGCGCAGGGAGCGAAGGGCAGAGGCAGGGTCGCCCTTGCGGATGGAGAATACGCCGACTTTGCGGAAAAAGGGGAAGCGGCGGAGTTGTTCTTCGAGCATCATGCCACGGGCACGCTGGCCGAAATAGCGTTGGTTGAGGAAGATGGGGATGAGGGCATCCCACCAACTGTGGTGATTGAGAAAGTAGATGGTTCTCGCCCCGGGAGACGGACGGTAGTGGACATGGACGTCGGTATGACGGAATCTGCGGCGAAGGAGGAAGCGGCACCAATGGTTGAAAACCCAAAGGAATAGTGGCGACTCTTTGGCATCAAGAAACGGGATGTTTTGTTTCGAAGAGCTGGACATTGTGCGTATCTTTGAATGTCTTTTGAGTTGGAGGCTTTGAGTTTGAGGCTCGGCGGCTTGAACTTCCGTCTGTTTAACAACCATCGGTATGGCAGGTTTAGTAGTCGGAATGTAACAAAAAGAAGAAACAGATGAGCAGATCAAACCGTGGTTATCGGAGAAGTATAGAGGAGAAAGCGAACTCAAAGAGTAGTGATCCGGGACGTTTGGAATCGAGTACAGAATGTGAAAACAGGAAGAAGGGAAATATCAGAAATTCATGAAACAATTTGATGCAATTGTGATTGGTTCCGGGCATAACGGTTTGGTGACGGCTTGTTATTTGAGCAAAGCCGGAATGAAGGTTGGAGTGCTGGAGCGGAGGGATACGATTGGCGGTGCGGTTTGCACGGAAACGATGTTTGCTTCGGAGGCGAATCCAAACGGTTTTCGGATGGATGTGGGGTCGTCGGTGCACATCATGATTCATCAGACGGGAATCATCGAAGAGCTTGGGCTTACGGATTACGGGTTGGAGTACATCGACCTGGATCCGATGATGAGTTATCCCGTGCCGGATGGAAAGGGGGTGATCCATTTTTTTAAGGACCTGGAACGAACACTGGAATCGATCGCTTCGGTGGCCCCCGAGGATGTATCGAACTACCGGGCGTTTGTGGATTTTTGGGGGAAGATCAACAAAGGTGTGTTGAAGGCGTTTATGGTGCCGCCGAAAGGGTCGAGTTTGATGTCTGAGATGGTGAAAGGGCAGATCCGGGATGGAGCGATGTTTCGGAAGGGGGAGCAGATGCCGGGGTTGCAACGAATTTTGGGGAGTTACGGGGAGGAGGTGAAACGATCTTTTCGGAGCCCATACATGCAGGCGGCAATCACCTGGTTTGCCGCACAGTCGGGGCCGGTGCCGGATCAGAGCGCAACCGGGGATTTTGCAGGATGGCAGTCGATGTTGCATGAAAGCGGGGCGAAACATCCGCGTGGGGGGAGTGGGATGCTAACACAAGCCATGAAAAAGTTAGTAGAAGCACATGGCGGGGAGGTGATCGCCAATGCTCCGGTACAACGGGTTGATGTAAGGGATGGTCGGGCTGTGGGGGTTGTGACGGAGGACGCCCGTTATTTTTCTGCGGATCTGATTGTGTCGAATGCACATGTTCAGACGACTATGAACAAGCTTGTGGGGCGGGAGCATTTGTCGCCGGAGTTATTCAAGCGAGTAGAGAATATTCAGGTTGGGAATGGGTTTGGTATGGTGATCCGGTGTGCTGTTGAGGAGCTGCCGGAGTACACAGCCGCACCTGGAGATCCCTACATTCACAATGGAATGCAATTGTTGGCACCGTCGCTGGAGTATATGCACCGCGCCATCGGGGATTACCAGAAAAAACGCCCCCCGGAAGATCCGGCTGTGCTTGCAATGACGTTTTCGAAGGTGGATCCGGATGTGGCAAAGGATGGGAAACACACGCTATTTGCATGGGCGCAGTGGCATCCGTATGAACTGGCTGGTGGGCTCAAATGGGACGATATCCGCGAGAAGGAAGCGCAAAAAATTTATGATGTAGTGACCCGATATGCACCTAACATGAAGGACAAACTCATCGACTGGTACATTCAGTCGCCGCTGGATATCGAGCGAAAACACGGTTTGCTTCGCGGCAACGTTATGCATGTGGAGATGAACGTAGACCAGATGTTCATGTTCCGGCCGCTTCCGGAGATGAGCCAGTATGAAACGCCGATCCGCAATCTGTATTTGTCCAGCGCATCGTGCCATCCCGGTGGTGGTGTATTTGGTGCGGCGGGATACAACGCAGCCCGTGTCATTCTTAAAAAGCATAAGCGAAAGAGGTTTTTTTGATTAAACGACAGTTTCCTACGTCCACCGTTGAGATCGATCTGCGGGCTCTACGGAATAATTACCAGGTACTGGCAGATTCTATTGCTACACTGCCAGACGTCACACATAAGGAGAAAAGCGGGCTTGGAGCGCAGGACTCCCACGACGCCCAGGATTCCCACGACGCCAAGGTCTCTCAAAGCACACCCCGCCATCGAAAGATCATGGCGATCATCAAGCGGGATGCATACGGCCATGGTATGCGTCGGATCGCCAAGGCACTTGAAGACTGGGTCGATATGATCGGCTTAGCGACGGTCGATGAGGGTATCGATCTCCGAATGGCGGGAGTTCGAAAACCAATTCTTATTCTTGCGGCCCCGAACGAACAAACTGCGGCAGCCTATGTTACCCACAATCTCATTGCTACCATTAGCGATGAGGTACACTTTTCCATGCTCATGGACGGCACTCGCTACCATCTGGAGTTCGACACAGGAATGAGACGTCTTGGATTCCGACCCGAAGAGGCGGTACGTGTGAGGCAGCAGGCAATGATTCACAGGCGGCTCGTTTGCGCAGGAATCTTTTCGCATTATGCAACCTCACAAGACCCAGGTTCGTCACTAGTTGCGGAACAAAACAGGGCATTCCAACAAGTCCTAACCCACTTTCCCGAAGTCTCATTACGACACATGAGTAACTCCGGAGGGATCCTTTTTTACGGCGGGCACATCGAGCACTTTTCCATGATTCGTACAGGGATCGGGTTGATGGGATACGGTGCCGGGCACACACAACCAGGCGGGCTGCACCCGGTAAAATTGTGGCGCTCACGAATTGTTCAAACGCAAGAGGTTCGGGCAGGAGAGAGCGTGAGTTACGGAGCCACCTGGCGTGCTGAGAGGGACGGATTCATCGCTGTCGTTCCCGTGGGGTATGCAGATGGAATTCCTCGTGCACTCAGTAACCGGCTGGAAGTTGCTATCCATGGTCGGCGGTATCCAATTGCCGGAGTGGTTACGATGGACTATATCATGATTGATCTGGGTGAAGAGCGAATCATGCCACGCACGGAGGTTACAATTCTGGGAGGTGAGGCGATGGATGCGAGGGATTGGGCAGAATTGGCCGGTTCCAATATCCATGAGATCCTAACGAATGCAGGACGGGAGGCAGAACGGATCTATCTGCACGAATAATATCTGCACGGATATTATTAGCACGGATAATTTGTTATTCGGATCGTGATGAGTTCTGCTTACAGAATTTCGAACAGCTCGATATCATATCGGAGGGTGTCGTTTCGGAAGGCCTCGTTCAGTGATCCTTGACGAAGTCCCGAAAAACCGAGCTCAGGCGCGACAAGCAACACCCGTTTCTCATCAACCCGCATTCCTAAAACCCCTCGCTGTAATCCTTCCGTGTAGGCCTGTGAAGGTCCGTAGATGGTTGGAAAGCTGAGCTGAATGTTGGACACGTTAAATACGACAGGCGTGTCGTTGCCATTCTGCCAGGTGCTGTAGATGATGGTTCCCTCCTGGTTTCGCAGGGTGAGATGAATGCGAATCTGATCCCGAATGACCACTTCAAACGGGCTGTCGGTATTGCCTGGATCTACCTGTATGTATTCGAGTCCCTCCTCAATGACGACCGGTTGGAGGCCACTTATATCAAACGGTTCAGCTACATTGTCGAAGTTGGGTTCCGTGAGGGTGAATGCGGTTGGGCCATCATCACAGGAAAGGAATCCAACACTCATGAAAAGAAAGAGTACCGGCAAAAATCCCGGGATCAGGAGTTGTTTTACGCGAGTCCTGGGGTGAAATTGGTTCTTCATGGAGAGCATAAATCGAGATTATTTTGAATGTGAGTTGAAGATCGCATTTTTTGCTGTTGAAAACCAATCACTAGCGAGGTCTGCTGAGTTAGTCGTTTCCTAACGCTGAAGCCAGGGATTTCTTGTGAAGGTACATTCCGTAGCGACTGATGACGATGGCAAACTGGTAGAGGAAAATCACGGGAACGGCTACCATAATTTGGGATACCGGGTCGGGCGGAGTTAGGAATGCTCCCAGGAAAAGGGAGGCGACGATAGCATGACGGCGGAATTTTCGCATCCCGTCTGGCGTAACGATTCCGATTTTTGAAAGGAAGAAGCTGACAACCGGAATTTGGAACAAGATCCCGCAGGCTAGTGTCCAAAGTGCGACCGAAATGAAGTATTCGTTGATGTCGAACTCGTTGCTGATCACATCCGAAATCACAAATTGTGTAAAAAACTGAACGGCGAATGGCACCAGGATGAAATACCCAAAGGCGACCCCCAGTACGAAGAAGAAGTTGATAAAGAGGCTGTTGAGGATGGTCTTTAGTTTTTTTCCACTGCCAAGTGCCGGTTCGATAAAAGCCCAGATTTGATAGAAAAAGATGGGTGAACCGATGATGAAGCCGATGATGATAAGAGTCCCCCAGTAGGTGAAAAACTGGCCCGGCAGTTTGCGGGATATCAGCGAAAGTTCAACCGCATCAATGCGAAGGAAACTGTACATGAGAAAATCGGGACGGGTGGGACCGAGAATGACATCGTTGATGAAGAAGTCCGAAAGAACAAAGGCACCGACTATGCCGGCAACCACTCCAATAAGCCCTTTGATGACTCTCCAGCGGAGCTCTTCCAGGTGCTCGAGGAATGACATGGAGGAAGTGGGGTCTTTTTTGGGGCGGCGTGCTCTGGGCGGACTGGAGCGCATGATGCTTCGGCGTGGCGAAGGAACAGAAGAGCTACCCGTCTTTTGTCCCTCTTGTGTGGAATCTTCCGGGTTTTTGGAATTTTCCGGGTTTTTAGAATCTTCCAGGTTTTCGGAATCTTCAGGTTGCTTTGGATCTTCAGGCACGCTGCTCATTCGTTCATCAAACCGTTACAAAATCGTAAAGCGGAAAATTTTGGCACATCTCGCGCACATCGTCGCGTACTCGTTTTCGGTTCTCTTCGCTTTCCGGATCCTGTAGTACACGGTCGATCAATTCAGCTACCCGGATAAATTCAGCTTCTCCGAACCCTCGGGTGGTCATGGCCGGTGTACCAATCCGGATTCCGGAGGTGACGAACGGGCTTTCGGTATCGAACGGTACCATATTTTTATTCACTGTGATTCCGGCGTGATCCAGTGATTCTTCCGCTATTTTGCCGTTGAGTCCTTTGCTGCGAAGATCCACGAGGATAAGATGGTTATCGGTGCCGCCGCTCACCAGCTCATACCCGCGACGCAAGAACTCCTCCGCAAGGGTTTTGGCGTTTTTCCGCACTTGCTCTTGATATTCGGCGAATTCGGGCTTGAGCGCCTCGCCAAAGGCAACGGCTTTCGCAGCGATTACGTGCATCAGCGGCCCGCCCTGGGTTCCCGGGAAAATCGCGGAATCGAGCACTTCGCCCCAACGCTTCACACGACCCGATTTGAGCGCTACAACGCCGAGCCGGTTTTCCCCGTCTTTGCCAACGAGAATCATTCCACCCCTTGGCCCACGTAGGGTTTTGTGTGTGGTGGTGGTAACAACATCGGTATAGGGCATCGGATCGTTAAGTTCGCCCGTTGCAATGAGCCCGGCCGTATGCGCCATATCCATCCATAGAAATGCGCCCACCTCATCGGCGATCTCGCGAAATGCCGCGTAATCAAAATCTCTTGTATACGCACTGGCACCGATCGAAATCATTCGTGGTTTTACTTCCTTGGCTTTTTTCCGCACCGCATCCATGTTGATCCGCCCGGTGTCTTTCTCCACACCGTAAAACTCTGCGTGATAGGTGATCCCCGAAAAGTTGACCGGCGATCCGTGAGTGAGGTGCCCGCCATGCGCTAGATCCAGACCAAGCAACGTATCACCTGGTTTCATAAAGGCTAGATAGACCGCTGCGTTCGCCGATGCGCCGGAGTGGGGCTGAACATTCACCCAATCACACCGAAACAATGTTTTTGCCCGTTCGCGTGCCAGATCCTCTACCTGATCTACAAATTCACAGCCACCGTAGTAACGCTTGCCCGGGTACCCTTCGGCATATTTGTTGGTAAGCGTGGATCCCATAGCCTCGATCGTTGCACGCGACGCAAAATTTTCCGAGGCGATGAGCTCAAAGTTGAGATTCTGTCGCTCGGTTTCCTGTTCGATGAGTGAAAAAATGGCCGGATCGCTGTGTTCTAACATGGTTTTTTTCGGTTTGATGTGAGGGCTTCTACGATTGTGGATGACTCTTTTGTGGGGGTTGCTATTTGTAGATTTCGTTTTCTGTAGCGCTTGCTATTTGTAGGGCGTGTTATTTATGGGGTGATGCATATCTCAATCCGCTTTGTGGATTTTTTCCACGCGGCGCTGATGTCGTCCACCCTCGAAGGGTGTGTCCAGCCAGGCTTTCAGGATGGCAGCCAGCTGGGTATCGTCGAGCTCCCGACCTGGCAGGCACAGGACATTTGCATCGTTGTGTGACCGGGATCGTTCGGCTACTTGTTCGTTGTATACCAGTGCAGCCCGGATTCCCTCATATTTGTTGGCTGTCATACAAACACCCTGCCCGCTACCGCAAACCAGAATTCCGGTTTCGAACTCTCCGTCGCGTACGCGTTGGGAGACTTCGTGGGAGTACTCCGGGTAGTCGACCGATTCTTCACTGTGGGTGCCAAAATCCACGGGTGTGTGTCCCATCTCTTCGAGCAGTTTTTTGATGATCTCTTTGGCGGGATAGCCGGCGTGGTCGCTTGCAATCGGAATTTTCACGGGATGACGGATGGGTTTCGTTGGAGATAAATGTGTTTTAGTATCGATTCGGATACGATATTGCGCTCAAAAATCTATACCGAAATATCCGCAAAATATCGCACATGAGGAAATGATTTCCCATCAAAAATGGTGTATTATGATGTTGATGATATGGCGTATGTACTGCTTATAATATGGCGTTTTGTACTGCTTATAATATGGCGCGATGTACTGCTTATGATAAGGCATGTTGTACGGCGTCTTGTGTATGTCGCAGAGTGGGCAGTATTCCTGCACCGCCCGTCTTTTTGCCTGGCCCCAGTGGCTCTCGCATCAACCCGGAAAAAATTGAACCTGAATGCGGGCTGTGTCGGTTGCGGAGGAGCCAAAAATTCCGATTCCACCATCGACACGATAAGTGATGTTTGGAATCTCGCCCGGTGGGAGTGTGGATCCACCGAGTTGAACCGATTGCGAGCGGAGGAAAAGATTGGTGTTTTCGTCGACGGAATGAATGACCACCTCGTTTTGGCCGAGGAACACGACGGCAAGCCAGGGGTATTGAAGCTCAATGAGACCGTCGGTATTGCGCCCGAAATTGGCTTCGTTGAGCAGGCCGGATGAGTTGACCTGCAGTTCGGAGAATTCGATGTCGTCGACCTCATCGTAGAGGTTACGGTAGAAGGGGGTGAGGTTTTCGAGGAGGGTATCCTGGGCGATGGTGTTGATGATAAAGGTGACGTTGGGGGCTGTTGATGTGGTTGTCGATTGTCCATGGTGAGCTTCCTCTCCATGTTGTGTTTCCTGTCCATCCATTCCCGACAGCACGTCTTCAGAGTACGATCCCGGGTCGACCAGCAGAGTAAACTGCTCTTCCGATTGGTATTGGATGATTTCCGGGATTTCATTCACGATTTGGATCTGGGCAGGGGTGGTGGTAGTGGCCCGGATCTCCTCGTCACGGTTGTCGAATGTTACGCTGAGGTTGTACCGTGTGGAGGGTTTTACTCGAACGGATGGATCGGCAGGAGTGTATATTCCAGGCTCTTTGGCTTCGTATAGGTGCGTTTGAAGCAGATCGCCGGTGGGGGAGATTTCGGTAATAATAACGTTTGCATCATTCAGAGCGGCTTTTTCGAAGCTGTATTCTTCAAAAACCGGAAGGGTACGGGAGATGCGCACTTCGGCCAGTGGTTCGCCGGTGATAAGGTAACTTTCGACGACTACCAGTTCTGTGTAGTTATCTTGCGGGTACAGACTGCATCCGGCTGTGAATAGGAGAATGAGTAGCAGGAACAAACTGGCAATAAAGGTTTGAAGGCTCGGGCGAGGCATGGTTTTTACGGGTTGATGGGATTCGTATTGTAGCTGTAATATCTTCATGGGGGATCTAGTCTCATGTTCTAGTCTCAGGCCTCTCAAATTTCAACTGTGTTCTCAAAATTGAACTGTGTAGGAAACAGANGGCAGAACCGGAAGTAACGTAACATCTGTCCGCTCGACCGGATTTTCATCGAAATCATAGTTGTAAAACCAGATATTCCTTCGCGAATAGGCGTTGATTAACTGGATCTGCCACTCCGCCTCTCCGATTCCAAAAAAGTTTCCACGACGCGCAAATGCCAGATCCAGGCGGTGATAATCGGGTAGCCTCGAGTTGTTCAGTCGGCCTACGGTAAAGGAATCTAGATCCTCTGGATCCCAGGGTGCATTGGGAAATTGCGTTCGTCCCAGCGGCTGTGTATAGGCTTGCCCCGTGTTGTAATTCCAGACGGCAGAGGCACTCCATCGACCCGATAATCGATACGTTAACACCACACTGATGTCGTGTGCACGATCGTATTTGGGCGGGTAAAAACGGGCTTCTCCCGGACGGTCCAGAACGGGTGTATTGAAACCGGGAAATTGGCGGCGCGTTACGCCAAAAGTGTACCCGACGAATCCGGTGAGCCGTCCCGATTGCTTCTCGGCGAACAGCTCGAACCCGTACGCATAGCCTTTTCCAAACCGGAAAATCTCGGCGTAGTCCAAGCCCGAAGGATCCACGATAAACGGGTTCAATTCGAAGAGGTTGCGCATCGTCCGATAGTACACCTCGGCATCCAATGCGTAACCACGGAATGGAATGGTTTTCGTGCCCAGCACAAATTGATCTCCATAGGCAGGCGAAACTCCCTCGTCGGTGGTGAGCCACAGATCAAATCCGGAGAACGCTTCATTGGTGATTAGAGTGAGAAACTGGTGATATCTCCCGTACGCTGCCTGAAGCCGGATCGTTTCGGCCGGCCGGTGCTCTACGGAAAACCGAGGAGCAATCCGGGTATAGTTCCCCTCCGAAAAGTGATTCAGACGCACGCCACCGTTCACAATCCATCGATCAGTGGGTGTCCAGCGATCTTGCACATAGACCGACAGGTACTGCGACTGGATCCGGTCGGTGAAGGTCACTCGGCCATCGAACTGATCCAAAAATTTGAGCGTCATGTTTCCGGCCCATAGCCCGGTCGAAAGGGTGTGCTTTGCCGAGGGCAGATATTCAAAGTCGGCCTTCAGGGAGAAGTCGAAAATGTCGTTATCCCGCTGAAAAGGTGTGCCGGCGATATCAAATCGAGGCTTGTTGAAATAGCGCGACCCGGTAAGTGTGAAGAAACCGAACAATGTTTCGGAAAAGATGCGGCGGTACTGCGAGCTCACGGTCTGGTTTCCATAGTCCAGACGAATTTCTGCATCGCTCAGGAACGGGAACTTTACATTGTCGTTGCCGGCATAAAAGGCCACAGAAAGCCGGTCACGATCGCTAAGATCCTGTGTAATTTTCCCGTTGATATCATAAAAATAGAAGAGATCTGGCACATTACTGGTAGATTGACGTAGGGCTGCCAGTAGCGGTTCCAGCGTGGAGCGTCGTACAGCCAGCATGTAGGAACCTTCACCAACCGGCCCTTCCACCGATGCGCGGGAGGCCAGTAATCCAAGACTTACCGTTCCCTGACGCCTGTTCCGATTTCCATCCTTATTGTAGACCGAAAGTACCGATCCGATCCGCCCACCATACTCCGCAGGGTACCCGCCCTTATACAATCGTACGTCTTTCACCGCATCGGGATTGAACGTCGAAAAAAAGCCAAAAAAGTGGCTCGGATTATACACAGTTGTCTCGTCCAGCAGAATCAGTGTCTGATCCGGGCTACCGCCGCGAATATACAGCCCGCTCGAGAAATCACTTGCCGATGCAACACCCGGCAATAGTTGCACCGAGCGGAACAAGTCCGGCTCGATCACGGCCGGCACCTCTTTAATCAACTTCGTTGTAATCTGTGCGCGCCCGATATCCCGTTGTTCCTCCTTCTCCTCCTCGGATGTTACAACCACTTCCTCCAGCTCCACCCCTGATGGCGTCAATGCCAGATCGAGTCGTAGGGTTTCGTTCATGCCCAGGGTAATCTCGCGTCGAAGCGTCTGATACCCAATAAATGAGGCCTGCAGAGTATAGGTTCCGGCTCTTAAGTCCGTAATCGAGTAGTATCCGAAGGTGTTCGACGATGCCCCACGATTGATCTCCGGAAATCCAACCGATGCTCCGATCAGCGTTTCGCCGGTAGTCGCGTCCGTGACATACCCATTCACCGCACTCTGGGCACGGGAGTTGAAACCAACAGGGTAAAAACCAGTAGAATAGCGACTGCAAATGGAATGAGATTCAGGTTGGCATTCATTCTTGCATTCATCCTGAAGTTCGGATGCGCATTAATTCTTGTGGCGGGACTCAGATTGGCACTCGAAACAACTCTCTTCATAGTTCTAGTGTGCAGTACGCACGCGGCTTTTGCCCTTTTTGTTTTTGGAACGGGTTGATGCTGATGCTTCAAGAATGCACGCGCATTATAGCTGGGTTCGAATCACAAATCACAAAACCCGTTTGGACAGAAAATCATTCATACATTAGGGTCTATTTGTTCGGCATCCGGTTCCATTTACTGAAGACTTGAGGTTTCTTATCAGTAAACGTATACACGAAAATGGATGTCTCCCGTCAACAAAAGAAAACACAATACTGGAGGTTTCCCATCAAGAAACACCAACTCAGAAAACTAGAGGTATCTCATCAACAAAAATAGAAATGGATGATGAAATGGGTGTTTGCAAAATTTGCCCGGAAGAAAGAATACGAAACGGGCTGGGAATTCGTTATCTTTACAGACTTCGATAAACTAATTGTTGGAATGTAGAACATCGCTAGAATATCGAAAATCTTGATATCATAACGTTTGATATCGTAATGTTCTTTGACGTAATGGGGGTGTACTGGTTTCGACGGGTTGCGTGTGATCGCGGGTGGCATGTCGAGATTGCCCGATGAATCTCGTAAAACATTCATCATGGATCTAAAAGTAGTTGACAACAATTACTCATACCGACTCGCAGCTTAAACTGACGGGTCCGTCCTCTCACTTGTTCGTCTGTCGACAGTGACCTGGGCGCCGACTTAGGCAGACTTATCCGAAGCGCACGTCTGCGGCGTGGTTGGAGACATTTCAGCAGAATAGGAAAATGCGGTTTTGCTGTTGAGCATGGCATCTTCCGAAACCTAAATCAGCAGCTAAGCATGTAGAGGCTCGACGACATATCTTCCCGGACCGGGGTTCGACTCCCCGCACCTCCACTTTTTTTCCCGTTGTATTCAAAAGGTTTCGGCCGTTTTGACATTTTTTCTAAGCGTCTCTCCATCCAGCAGATTCTCTCCATCCAGCAGATTCTCTCCACGTCCGTTCCCTGTTTGGTACGGTATTCTCTGTTTTCTTGAGTACGGGTTTGATAAACTTAGTCCTGTTGAGGAATACGTTCATAGAGCAGATTATCTTTGTGATCGATGGTAAGATCGACAATTCTTCTAAGCACGTCCGGATGGTCTGTTTGAAATCTAGCTATATATTCACCCCAGGACTCATGGAACTGTTCCTGATTATCCGTATGGATATAGTAATTTACATTCCATTCATCTCCCCATTCATGAAGAAGAAGACCAAACCTGTTCATTTTCCCTTCATCTACCATTGCCTTTAAGATTGGGTAGGCGTATTCCCGAAATAGAGATACCCATTCACCCTGATCTGCAAAATTGACACGGTTTTGATTTATCATCACAGTTCCGGGAGATACAACACCATTGCCATAAAATGCTGTGTGAACGTAGATGTTATCTTTATGCTTATTAATTTTTCTCTGTGTTTCCTGCATAAGTTCGTTATCCAGATCTAATTCACTGAAAAACTTGCTCCATGCCTCAAAGAATGCTGTTTTATTTTCAGCAACATAGTAGACATTGTGGTTAAATACATCTCCCCAACTGTGAGACATCTGACCATATCCAAGAAGGGCACCCTCTTCGACTAGCCGGTTCAGGATAGGTCGTTCGTATTCATCGAATACCGAGAAAACATCCGCCTGATCTGCAAGTCTGGTTGAGTTTTGTATGTATACAACTGTATTCGTTTGTGATGGATCTGCATCTTGCGCGAATCCGTCAATTGTACATACAACACTAATGAATAGGATAAGTAATTTTTTCATAGTTTTTTCCGTGTTCATTTAGCCGATGGCATGTTCATAACGTAATCGTGAGAATCATATACAAAGCCGGCAGCGATGACTTTATCGCCTTCCCATCTGAAGTAAGCATGAACAGGTGAGTCCACTACCTTACCGGTTGATATACTAACGCCAGTCCACATATACCAAGAGTTCGTATATACATTACCATTATCATAGATAAATGTGCTTGTTGCCCTGTTGGTTTGTGTAATGTCCCTGTAATAATTGGCTTCGTTCAGAAAACCGGCAATCATCTGTTCAGGAGTAACTTCTATTCCGTTGATTCGGGCAACAGCTCCCTCCGCAAAAATGTCCAGCTGTCCAGACATATCTTTTGCCAGGTATGCATAATGAAATTCATCTAATGCCATGGATTTAGGGTCGTTTGTTTCAATGATTCCTGAGTAATACTCAGACTTTACACTATTTTGATTCTGTGGTTGGGTGCATGCACCAGCAATTAAAAGAAGGAAAATCGTAGTTGTGATATATTTCATAATGATAGGATTGATTAGGTTATTTTTTTACTTCCAGTGGTTGGCTTACTCATCCACCCGAATCGGCATACCATCTTCACCAATCCAGGATACCATGAATACTAACTCCACATCTCCTTGATTCGATGAATTGTGCCAGGTATTGGGAGTACCCAAAAAAGCATCTCCCGCTTTGTATGTTTCCGTTCTTGTGACAGTTTTTTCGGTGCCTGGACGATCAACAGACGTGTTTTCATCGAAACTTACAGTAAGCTCACCTTTCAAAATGTAGGCAGCCCCAAAATAGGGATGATAATGCCATCCCGATTCAAATCCTGGCTCCCAAACAGCCATACTTGTAGAAACGGCCGGTGTTCCTTCCGGATAGGTTAAGACACTTCCAAGTGGATCTTCGGTTATGTTTGCCATCAACATTCCGCTTTGAAAGGAAAATTCACTCTGCATGGTATCTGCGTCCTGAAGAGTTTGAGACGGGTTATTTTCGTCAGACATGCATGAAAAAAATAAGAGAGCGATCAAAAGAATTGCACAAGAGTAGAGAAATTTTTGCATATCGGTTTATTCATTTAAAGTGATATAATTTTGGATGGGAAGGTTGAGATAGAAATTAGCTTCCTCAAATCATATTGTTTACCATCCAACACAACAACCTAACCCATTTTCATGAATGTACATGTACTTTTTATGAAATAATGTAACCATGGTTACATAGCTAAAAAATAAATTGTTTATACTCATTTTGAATAACGTTGATATCCGGATGCTGGCTAAAAAGTGGTTTTAGTGTAGTTGATGAGTGTATGATGAGTAATTGAAGAGTGGTTCAATAATGGGTAAACGGGTACTTACAAAGCCCGTGAAGTTTGTACGGATTTTTCCGATGTTCCATCAACCCGAAATCGATACAAACGAAACAAAACTAAATCGGATCAAACCTGAACCAACCAACTGAGTAGTGTCAGGGGTGTAAAGGAGCAAGAAATATGGAAGCCATCATCAAGGAGATATTGCAATTCAGAAATGAACGGGACTGGGAGCAGTTTCATAATTCGAAGGATTTGGCATTGGCGATTTCGATTGAGGCGGCCGAGCTTTTGGAGCTGTTCTTATGGAAGGAGAATGAAGCGGCGGATCCCGCGCGATTGAAGGAGGAGTTGGCGGATGTTTTGACGTTTGGATTGCTCTTGGCGGAAAAACATGGGTTGGATCCGGAGCAGATTATCCGTGAGAAGTTGTGGCAGAATGCAGAGAAGTATCCGGTGGAGAAGGCAAAGGGTACGGCAAAAAAGTATACGGAGCTGGAGTAATGGTGGTCGCTTTTACGATACCTTCTACGCTAGTCCATTTCAACTCACTTGTGTAGCCCATCATATTATTCCAGCCATTTGGGCTCTCGCATCAACCCGAAAAGAATAGAATTGAAAAACATAGAATAGGAGTGTTTAGAAATGGATGAGACGATGCTGAAATTGTTGTTGGATTTGCATCTAAAGGCGGAAAGGCAGGGACCGGGGAGTGATGCGATGACCCGAAAGGCGATCGATATGGCGGGGCTAGCGGAAGAGTCCGGGGATGCGAATCGACCCTTGCAGGTTGCAGATATTGGGTGTGGAACGGGGGCATCGGCGTTTGTGCTGGCGGAGGTGCTTGGGGCGGAGGTGACTGCGGTGGATTTTTTGCCAGATTTTTTGGCGGAGTTGGAGCGAAGGGCGGCAGAGAGGGGGCTTTCTGAGCGGATTCGAACGTTGGAGGCATCGATGGAAGATCTACCGTTTGAGGAGCAGCAGTTTGATGTGATTTGGTCGGAAGGAGCAGTGTATAATATGGGGTTCGAGACAGGGGTTCGAGCGTGGAGGCGGTTTTTGAAGCCTGGTGGATGGATGGTTTTGTCGGAGATTACATGGTTAACGGCGGAGCGGCCGATGGAACTGGAGGAGCATTGGGCGGGTGAGTATCCAGAGATTGGAATGGCGTCGGACAAGTTTCGGGTGCTGGAAAAGCAGGGGTTTTCGCCGGTTGGATATGCGGTTTTGCCAGAGGATTGCTGGATGGATCATTATTATGACCCGATGAAGGATCGGTTTGATGGGTTTTTGGAGCGGTATGGTCCGGGATATGGTTCAGGCTCTGGTTCAGGCTCTGGTTCTGGCTCTGGTTCTGGCTCGGGTTTGGGTTTGGGTGCGGGTTCTGAAACAGATTCGGATTTGAGTGTGATGGCGAGAGAGGTGGTTGAGGCAGAACGAAAAGAGATGGAGCTTTATGAGAAATATAAAGTATACGTGAGTTATGGAATGTATGTAGCAAGGAAGGTGTAATGCACTGATCATGCTGGGATAACTTTTTTTGTAAGGTTTTCGAGTTATTTCCGTCGTACTAGTAGATGTTGACAAAGTTCGTGTTGAAGTAGTCCCGATTGGAGTTCAGTGTTAGGGGTGAACAAATAAACACGATCGCAATGAACGCAAACATCTATAAACCTGGAGAAGACTATGAAGAGAGACGTGCAAGATACCCGGGACCTACCGTTGTGGATCGATCCATGTGTGGCAGATATTGTGTTTTATTCACCAGAGATTCAGTATGGGAGGGATGAATCGAGTCCGATCGATAGGGTCTGGGATGCCGGTTCATCACCCCGTTATGTTTTCATTGATCCTTTTTCGGATCGGGGCTTTAAGCATTTGTTCAGCAAACCGGAATCGAAAGCTGCCCTTATTAGTCTTTTGAACTCTGTTTTAGAGGGTAGGGAGGCACCAATTGTCGACATTGAATACGTAAATACGGAGCAGATTCCTGTGTTTGCAGACGGTCGTAAAACAGTATTTGACATCTATTGCATTACCAGCCTTGGAGAACATATCATTATTGAAGTACAATCGAGTTTTCAAAAGCACTATGTTGATCGGGTCATTCACTATATGACCAAACCGATATTGCGGCAGGAGGTGAAGGGGGAATGGAATTATAAGTTAAAAAAGATCTATGTCGTGAGTTTTTTGGATCACCGGATGAGTCCACCTTTGATGATATCGGGTAGGTCTGTTAGTTCTGCTGGGTTTTACTTGGATCAAACGATGGAAAAGCTAACGGACAAACTTGCGTTTATCTTTATAGAAGCGTATAATTTTAACAAGACGGAAGGTGATCTGAAAACCATGCAGGACAGATGGTTGTACACGTTGAAACATATGCGTGGGTTGAGTGAAGTGCCGGAGTGTTTACGAATGGAACCGTTTTTGGAAATCTTTGAACGAGCGAGGATTAGCAACATGACACAGGAAGAGATTGAACAATTGGATGTTATTAAAAAAGAGCGCTGGGATCGGTATAGTGAGATTACCTCGGCGCGTGAGTATGGACGTGAAGAGGGTCGCGAAGAGGGTGACTTTCAGCGTCTAT
>JGI11705J14877_10000373_pt1 | contig 28547 bp, 22 predicted proteins | sample Etolaghawater15m_FD_14877 | JGI IMG/M metagenome (IMG submission 14877)
CTTGTCGACAAGGATTCCGTTGTCATTGTATATTAGCGCAGTGTCTTTGGATGTCCATTTCCAGTCGCCGAGCGACAAAATGCTTTGAAATTCCAGGTTGTCGGTAATGCGATAACCAAATTCTATTTCAACACCTTGATGTAAGGCGTTCATGTTGTTGATGTTAGCAGTGCGTCGTATGGTTGGATCATCAGGGTCGGGATAAGTAAAAGCCCTGTCGGTGGGTTTATTTTCCCAGATGGTATAGTAAGCGTTAAAGTTCACCGTAACACGCGGAGCCACATAACTATAGCCAACTTCGATAGCCTTTACGCGTTCATTCTTAATTTCCAGAAACAGATGGTTTTCGTAGTCAAATACATTGCTAAATCGTTGTGCTTTTGAAATATACCCAACATTGATGAAAGCGTTCATGCGTTCATTCAGGTTGTAATTTGCACCTCCTTTTATGGTGAACCCGGGTAAATACTTCCATTCCGATTCGTTGGTTTTTAATCCGGGGGAGTTACGGTCGTAAGTAACGCCTTGATAATTAATTACCGTGTTGTAGTCAATTACAAGGGTGGTATCGCCAACCTGCAAGGTCTTAGGGATAAAATAGTCGATACGTTTGTTCCCTGACATTGAACCGGAAAGGTTCAGGAATGCAGTAAGGCTTCCTTTCTGGTATTTTAGTTGTGCAAAAACTCCACCCCAGCGCACCAAAGCATCATTATAGTAACCGATTTTGTCGCCGTTGTGTTTTTTTGTTGTGTCATTATTTTCATTTTGGTTGCCCGAGTCGAGGTAGTAATCACCCCCAAAGAGGTCATAAATTTCGCGGTAATGCTCACCCTTATATGTTCTTAAATCAACACCTCCGGAGAGTGTGAAAGTTTGGTTGATTTGGTAATCAAAAGTAGAAAGCAATCCCAGCCAGAAATGGTTGTTCACGGCGTTGCGTAGAATTCCTGTCGAGATTTTGTTTTTGTTAAACCCACTGGGGATATTCATGTTCGAGTTGTAGGGTTTTTGCAGGTTTTGCTGGTTGGTGTTGGTGTCGACAGAAGGTGTTGGTGAAAAAGAGCGGCCGCCACCGGAGCCGATGCTCAGGTAGAGCACATTTGAGATGTAGAGTTTTTCGTTCACACTCCAGAAATCGCGCAAGCTGAATTGTGGTTTGTGGTAGTAATTGTTGGCTGTGCTCACTGCCGAAGCTTCCGGGTAAATGGTGTCGGTATCGGTGATGTAAGCCCGGCTCAGGTAGCCCCAGTTTGGGTTGTAACGGAGTCCCATGTTGGTAGGAATTCCATTGGCTCTGAGGGTGTCGATATATCCTGCGCTCATCCCGATTTCTTCAGCGTATTCGGTGTCGTAGGCTGAAACACGCTTTTTATAACTTCTCTGCCCGTGTTTTTGTGGTGCGCCCATCGCTGTTAGACTGATTACGTGCTTTCCAATTTCTTTATCGACACGCAAAAAGTAAAACCATCCTTCTGAATAGGTTTGGTCTACCCATCCATTCCAGTTTTTATAAGATCCGGCGAAGGTCACACCCCAACCGTTTTTAAGTCGGCCGGTTGTCATTCCCAAGCTGGTTCTTGTATATCCATTTGAGCCGATTTCCTGTTTCAGGCTAATCCCTTTTTTGGCCTCAATACCTTTTGTGGTAATATTGATCGTTCCTCCTACCGATGGTATGGCCAGCTTTGACATACCTAATCCGCGTTGAACTTGTGTACTTCGCATCACGGCGTCAAGGCCAAACCAGTTCGACCAATATACCCAGCCGTTCTCCATGTCGTTAACAGGTATTCCATCAAGCATCACGGCTACATTGCGTTGGTTGAAACCACGAATGTTGATACGTGCATCTCCGTCACCCCCCCCTGAAGCAGTGGCATAAACGCCGGGAGTTGAATTAAGCAGGAGCGGAATGTCCTGAGCGGCTAATTGTTCCTCAATTTGGGCCGGAGTGATATTGGAGAAAGCAATGGGAGTTTCCCTTGTTCGGGCAATATCGCCAACTACCTCTACTTCGTTTAAGGTAACCGTGTTCAATTCAAAATTGATGAACAGGTTTTTGTCGGCCACAGTAAATGTCTTTTTTTGGCTTATAAAACCGATATACGAGACTTCAATTTCATAAGTGCCGGGTTCTAGTTTCAGCCTGTACTCTCCATTGATGTCTGTTACTGTTCCTTGCCCAACGCCATAAATTACATTGACCCCGATAAGTGGTTCGCCAATGCTTTTATCGGTAACAATCCCGCTAACGGTTCTGGTTTGCGCAAAGGTGAGAACTCCGGAAAAAACGATCAGTAGCGACAGTATTGCTTTTTTCATGTGATATGAGTTATTTATTGCGATACAAAAGTACCTGCCTCGATTTTTGGTGTCAACGGATGTTGATGGTTTATTAATCGTGGCAAATTCATGTTGTTATAATGAAGTTTTATTTTTACAAAGTCGCCAAAGGCTTCAAGCATGAGTGCCCGAAGCCTTTGACAAGGAAGTTATTCAATTTCGAATTATTCTACAAGTATTTTATTGGTTTTGGTAACGCCTGAGTCGAATTTTACAGTCACAAACAACAGTCCTTTGAAGTTATTCTTGATGTCGAAATTTGCTTCAAAAAGGGTGCTGCTAAATTCAACTTGTTCCATGATACGGCCTGACAGATCAAACATTTGAACGGATTTGATGGGCTCATTGGCCTTTACGGTAAATTGTTGGTTAGTTACAGGGTTTGGATATACCTCCATTTCTACCTGGATCTGAGTTTCGTCAATTCCAAAAGTTGTGCAGTCGCAGTGATGAAATCCCAATGAGTCGAAGGTGTTTTCAGGAAGTGAATCCCATTGCATGTCGACAACAAAGTAAGGATCAGGATTTTCAGTAACGCCATAAGACACATTACCCTTGCGTTGCAACGTGTGGTCTTTTGTCCATGCAAGCCAGAATAATGGCCCTACGATGTAGTTGCTGATGGTGTACTGTGTGGGATTTCCTCCACTGTTGTAGGTGATGGTGGTGTCGTTGATGTTTCCCCATCCGTTGTCATCACTGGTCATTGGCGGTCCAATAAACCCAAACACGTCGATAATTTCACCTGTCAGTTTCTCCAGGGTAACAGCATCGTTCCCGTTGAAGTACATCATTTTATTGATTTCATAAACCGGGCATAAAAAAATGTCGGCTTTTTCTTGCAAGGCAGTGTCAACTGGTACTTCTTGTCCTGTGCCAAGCGGGTCGCGTTTGTCGAGAACAACTACAAAAGTGCCTTTCGACTCAATTGTTCCTGAAAGCCCCACGCCATTAGGCTCAAAGCCACCATTTGAATAGCGAACCAACTGATAAGCGCTCAGATCGATAGCGTTTGCTGTTGGGTTGTAAATTTCGATCGCCTTGTTATTGCCCGAACCTTCCACATATTCAGAAATAAATAACTCTGAACACTCCTGTGAAAACCCGACCAGAGTAAAAAAAGCGATAATAACAGTAAGTAAATGTTTTTTCATGATTTTTTTCTTTTTATTAGTAGATGTTATTTTGTGACAAAAGTAACAACAAATATTTATTTGAGTTCATACTTAACAATTTATTCATCGTTTTTATGCCCCACTATGTCTAAGGTTGTGTGTTTGGGGGCGTATCGGTCATGGCGCGTAACAGGTCGATGGCTTTTTTTATGCTTTTTACGTGCTCAAAACGAAGGGTCAGGCTTTCTTTTACCTGTTTCATGACACAGATTTTTGGGTTCGACTGCAAGAAAGAAAGTACCCGGCCAAATGCTTCCGACTGAAAATAGGGGGAGTTTTGTGTGCCGGTGAAATAGCCCGACATGCGGTTGTTTTTTAAATAGAGCTTGGTGAAACCAATGCGCCGGGCCAGCCATCGTAGTCTGATGCTGTCGATTAGGTCGAGCACTTGCTGCGGCATTGTTCCAAAGCGGTCGGCGAGGGCGTCAGCGAACTGTGTGAGCTCTGCTTCGGTCTCCAGTCCGTCCAGTTCTTTATACAAGCTCATGCGTTCGGTGATGTTTGAGATGTAAGTGTCCGGGATAAGGATTTCGAGGTCGGTTTCAATCTGGCAGTCTTTTACGAAAGTGGAATCCTTTGTTTCTTGCTTATAAAGTTCACCGAACTCATCTTCCTTGAGTTCCTGAATGGCTTCGTCCAGAATCTTTTGGTACATCTCATAGCCGATGTCAGAGATAAACCCGCTTTGTTCGCCTCCGAGCAAGTTTCCGGCTCCCCGGATATCCAGATCGCGCATGGCAATGTTGAAGCCGCTGCCCAGTTCGGCATGCTCTTCGAGTGCCTTGAGGCGTTTGCGGGCTTCCTGCGTGAGCGAACCCAAAGGGGGTGCAAGCAGGTAACAGAACGCCTTTTTGTTGCTTCGTCCCACCCGGCCACGTAATTGGTGGAGGTCGCTGAGACCGTAATTCTGTGCATCGTTGATGATAATGGTATTGGCATTGCTGATGTCGAGACCAGATTCGATAATGGTTGTCGACAGCAGCACATCGTATTCGCCATCGATAAAATCGAGCATGATGCGTTCCAGCTTGCTGCCTTCCATCTGGCCATGAGCCACCGCTATGCGCACCCCGGGGATGAACTTATGCAGCATTTCGTACACATCAAGGATGTTGTTTACTCTGTTGTGCACAAAAAACACCTGCCCGCCGCGCGACACTTCGTAGTTGATGGCGTCAGTAATAATTTCTTCACCAAACGACCTTATCTCAGTGTGCACCGGATAGCGGTTGGGAGGTGGGGTGTTTATGATGCTCAGGTCGCGTGCCCCGAGCAACGAAAACTGCAAGGTGCGGGGGATAGGCGTGGCCGTTAGTGTCAGGGTGTCGACATGCGCTCGTATTTGACGAAGCTTTTCTTTTGCTGCCACACCAAACTTTTGCTCTTCATCCACAATAAATAGTCCCAGGTCTTTGAAAAGTATGTCCTGACTCAACAGGCGGTGTGTGCCAATGAGGATGTCCAGCTCGCCCGACTCCAGCCTGAGCAGGGTTTCTTTTTGTTCTTTTGCCGATTTAAACCGGTTGATATAGTCGATGTTTACCGGGAAATCCTTGAGGCGGTCGCTGAAAGTTTTAAAGTGTTGCAATGCCAGAATGGTCGTAGGTACCAGCACCGCTACTTGTTTACTGTCGGTAACCGCCTTAAAGGCTGCTCTGATGGCGATTTCTGTTTTTCCAAACCCGACGTCGCCACAAACGAGCCTGTCCATAGGGTAGGAGGCCTCCATGTCTTTTTTAAAGTCGATGGTGGCCTTGAGTTGGTCGGGCGTGTCCTCATAAATAAAGGAAGCCTCCAGTTCGTTTTGCAGGTAGGTGTCGGGCATATACGGAAAGCCGACGGCTGCTTTTCGGCGTGCGTAAAGCTTGATCAGATCGCGGGCGATGTCCTTAACTTTTTTCTTGGTTTTGTTCTTCAAGTTGGTCCAGTTGGCTGAACCCAGTTTGTTCAGCGCAGGAGGAACGCCGTCTTTTCCAATGTATTTAGAGATGCGGTGCAACGAGTGAATACTCACGTAAAGCAGATCGTTGTTCTTGTACATCAGCCGGATAGCCTCCTGTTTTTTTCCGTTGTTATCGATAATTTGCAAGCCATCGAATCGGCCTACGCCATGATCGATGTGGGTGACGAAATCGCCCGGAGTCAGGTCGTAAAGTTCTTTAAGTGAGAGCGCTTCCTTTCGCCCGAACCCCTCGCGTAGTTTAAACCTGTGGTAACGACCGAAAAGCTGGTGATCGGTATAACAGAGCCATTTTTGGTCTTCATCGACAAACCCTTGACTCAAACTGTGGTTCACCGCGACAAACCGAACCCTTTCTCCCTCAGGATAATCAGCTTGCAGGTNCTCGAATATGCTGTAAAGCCGCTCGGTCTGCTTGGGGTTTTCCGAGAAAATAAGGCAACGAAATCCTGTGTCGTGGTGTTGCCTGATGTTTTCGATGAGGAGGTTGAAATTTTTATTAAAAGCGGGTTGTGGTTTTTGATTAAACCTGATTATTTCGGTGTTTGATTCGGATTGTTGTGCATTGTATTGCACGGTGTTAAAATTCAGAATCTGGTCGTTAAACTCAGAGCCGTCGGCAAACAGATGAGCCGGATCGGGGCGGTTGCTTTTGTCCTCCATGCGGTTGAATGACATCACGGCTTTCGCAAACTCCTCTTCCATAAGTTTTTGCGTGAGCTCGATGTTGTCGAACCAAATCAAGGTATGGGCTGGGATATAGTCTAAAAAGTTGACCCGATCTTCTTTTATAAGCCTGTTTTGAACATTCGGCAACAGTGAGATTCGCTGCATAATCTGAATCGATCGCTGTGTGGCCGGATCGAAGCTGCGGATAGATTCAATTTCATCGCCAAAAAACTCGATGCGATAAGGGTGGTCGTTGGAGAAGGAAAACACATCCACAATACCTCCGCGGATAGCAAATTGTCCAGGTTCGGCAACGAAATCCACGGGTTCGAAATCAAATTCACTGAGTATTTCCACCACAAAATCGAGCGAGACAGATTCGCCCACTTTCAGCTTCATCAGGTTTTTGCTCAGGTAACGTTTGGTAATTACTTTTTCCGACAAGGCCTCGGGGTAGGTCACCACGATGGTTTTCCTATCGTCGTTCATAAACCTTTTAAGCACCTCTGTACGTGAAAGCTGATAAGAGGCATCCGTATTTTCCGGTTCGTATGGCCTTTTGTAAGAAGTGGGATAAAACAGCACCCGTTTTTGGTTGAAATCGGTGTCGCTGTCGGCAAGCAAGCGTTCAAGGTCGTTGTACAGGTAAGCCGCCTGTTCTTTGTCGGGAACCACCACCACATGTTGCTGTTTACCCGGCAGTTCGAAAACAGAAGCAGCAATCAGAGCGATTCCAGATCCATGCACCCCTGAGAGTTGAATTCTGGTCCTTTTTTCTCCCGAAAGCGCGTGCAACCGGATCACGCCGGGGTGTAAAGCAAAGGATGTGGTAAGACTCGCTGACTTCATGAAATGGAAAATAGGGCGCGAAGTTACGAAAACTCTGCCAAAAGGAGCCGAATGTTTTAAATGCAGACAGCAGCACAGCATCAGGAGAGAGAGGAGATGCAGCTGAGGCGAGAGAGAGAAAAAGCTGCCGGACTATTTTAAATCATTGAAAAATGCATACCTTTGGCAGACATTAATCAAAACGATCTGAGAACCATGGGAATATACCTGCTAAAGAAATTACCTGAACTACAAGTTACATGGAGTGGAGAGCAACTGTTCATTTTTTCCAATAATAACGGAAATAAGCAAAGGAGTGAGATTGTGCACTCGTTACACACAAGCATAAAGGCCCAATTTGATAATTCTAATCAGTTAAAATAGTAATAGTTAAAGTCGTATATTTGTCCGGAAATTACCGAATATTTCGGACAAACTAATTATTCAAAAAATGGAAGGTAGTATTTCACAAACAATAAGAGAACAGATTAAACATATTAAGGCAGGAGAATTGTTTACAATCAGCGATTTTGAGAATGTGAACAATGATAATCTTGTAACAAGGACTTTATCACGTTTGCAAAACGAAGGAACAATTGTTCGAGTGGCAACAGGTATTTATATGAACCCTAAAAAAACACAATTTGGCATTTTATATCCCACATTGGACCAAATTGCCCAAAAAATTGCCGAACGAGACAAAGCACAAATTATACCGACTGGCGATACAGCATTGAATATTTTAGGATTTTCCACACAAGTACCAATGAATGCTGTTTATATTACAAATGGAGCAAAACGAAAAGTAAAAGTTGGAGAAAGGAGTATAATCTTTAAAAATGCTGTACAAAAAAACTTTCAGTTTAAAGGTAAACTTTTACCATTAATCATCATTGCACTGAAAGAACTTGGCGAAAATCGAGTTACAGACAATATTAAAAATAAAATCATTAATCTTATTTCAGAAAGTAACACAGAGGAAAAAACAACAATGATGCACGATTTATACTTATCTTCCGTATGGATTAAGGAATTTCTTTTACCAATCATTAAAACAACGATAAAATGAGTTCTTGGTTTCAATACAATAATGATGAAAAACTTGTATTACTTCAACAAACTGCATCAGCAAAAAACATCGTAGAACAAGCGGTTGAAAAAGATTGGTGGGTAAGTGCTGTCTTAATGGCATTGTCAAAAACAACGTGGGCTGATTATTTACAATTCAAAGGTGGAACTTCTTTAAGCAAGGCGTGGAATTTAGTTAATCGTTTTAGTGAAGATATTGACTTAGCAATTAATCGTTCATTTTTTGGTTTACTTGAAGAAACAAAACAACAAAGAACAGAAATCCGCCGACAAACATTTCATTATATTGAAAATGCACTAATAACCGAGCTAAATACAATATTGATTTCTAATGGTATAGCTGATTTCGAGATAAACCTTGTTACTAAGAACAGTAGTTCAATGATTACGACTGTTGAAGTGAAATACAAAAGTATTCTCACCACAGTTATTGATTATATTTTGCCTGTTGTAAAAATTGAATTTAGTGCAATGTCGCTTGATGAACCTAATTCAGAAAAAGAAATTACAACACTCATTCATTCACAATATTCGGAAATAGATAACGAAATATATTGCATTTTTAAAACTGTATTGCCGGAACGCACTTTTTTAGAAAAGATTTTCTTATTGCACGAAGAATATCAAAAAGACAATCTGCGAACAGAAAGAATGTCGAGACATTTGTATGATTTGGAAAAAATAATGGACAGTCCGCATGCGGAATTAGCACTGCAAAACACGGATTTATATAAAACTATAATCAAGCACCGACAAAAATTCAATAATATTGATAGTATGGATTATCGGACACATTATCCTGACAGTATACAAATTTGCCCTCCTGATAGATTGCTCAATGATTGGAAAAGTGATTACGAAAATTTACAAGAAAGTTTTATCTATGACAAATCAAAAAAATCATTTGATGAATTGATTACCAGAATATCTGAACTGACAAATAGATTAAGAAAAATAAATATAATAATAGATGAATAAAAAAATGCCTCTGTGTAACATAATATAATTTAAGCATCACCTGAGCCCATAAAAAACAAGCCGGGATGAAAACATTACCCATTGTCTGCAAATCAACTCCGGAATTTATTGAAAGCCCCTCCTTCTTTCTTTCGTTAATAAATGGTAACAGCGTATCTTCGTTCGCGATAAAATCCTATTTTTGCTTTATGCACTTCGTTATAAATTAATTCAAAACTCATGAAAATACTGGTTACCGGTGGCACTGGTTTTATTGGCTCACATACCGTGGTTGAACTACAAAATAAAGGATTTGAGGTGGTTATCGTCGACAACCTCTCCAATTCGGAAGCTAAAATAGTCGACTCTATCGAGAAAATAACCGGAATAAGGCCGGCTCTCGAAGTGTTCGACCTGATCGACAGGGAAAAAACTGCCGACTTTTTTAAACGCCACAACGACCTCAAAGGCATCATCCATTTTGCAGCCTACAAAGCGGTTGGCGAATCGGTTCAAAATCCGTTGATGTATTACCGAAACAACCTCGATTCGCTGGTGAATATCCTCCAGGCCATGCACGACAACCACATTCCGAACATTGTATTTTCCTCATCCTGTACGGTTTATGGGCAGCCGGAAGAGTTGCCTGTGAGCGAAAAGGCTCCCATACAAAAGGCTGAATCGCCTTACGGAAACACCAAGCAGATTTCAGAGGAAATTATCACCGATACAGTGAAAGTAACCGACATCAACGCCATCGCCCTGCGGTATTTTAATCCCATCGGAGCTCACCCAAGTGCCCTGATTGGCGAATTGCCCATCGGCGTGCCTAACAACCTCGTGCCATTTATTACCCAAACGGCCATCGGACTTCGTGAACAACTCAGCGTGTTTGGCGATGATTACCAAACCCCTGACGGGACGGCCATCCGCGATTATATCCACGTGGTGGACCTGGCCAAAGCACATGTGGTGGCCATCGATCGGATGATCAACAAAAAAATGTTCAAACAAATGGAGATTTTTAATCTGGGTACGGGTATTGGCTATTCCGTGCTGGATGTGATTAAAGCGTTTGAGAAAACTTCCGGGCTAAAACTGAATTATAAAATTGTACCACGCCGTGCCGGAGATATCGAAAAAGTGTGGGCGAACCCCGATTTCTCAAACGAAGTGCTGGGCTGGAAAGCCGAACGTAACCTGGAAGAAATGGTGAGCTCGGCCTGGAAATGGGAACAAGCTTTTCGCGAAAAAACCGTTAATCCTGAATAATAAACCGATAAACTGAAGACATGAAAAAAATACTTATTACCGGCGCAGCCGGATTCATTGGCTCACATGTAGCCCGCCTTTTTGTGAATAAATATCCTGATTATCATATTTTTAATCTGGACAAACTCACCTACGCTGGCAATCTGGAAAACCTGAAAGACATCGATAAAAAACCAAATTACACCTTTCTGCTGGGAGATATTGTGGATGGTATTTTTATCATGGACTTGTTTAAAAAACATCAGTTTGATGGAGTAATCCATTTGGCTGCTGAATCGCATGTCGATCGTTCTATCGAAAATCCCATGGAGTTCGTCATGACCAACGTCATAGGTACAGTTAATCTGCTCAATGCTGCCCGCGCCATCTGGAAAGATAACTACGAGGGCAAACGGTTTTACCATGTTTCCACCGACGAAGTGTATGGCTCGCTGGGTGATGAAGGATTTTTTTATGAAGATACGGCTTATGACCCTCACAGTCCGTATTCGGCTTCCAAAGCCAGCTCCGACCATTTTGTACGGGCCTACCACGACACCTACGGATTGCCGATCATCATTTCCAATTGCTCCAACAACTACGGNCCNAACCAGTTTCCTGAAAAACTTATCCCATTGTTTCTGAACAACATACGACACAACAAACCGCTTCCTGTTTACGGTAAAGGNGAAAATGTGCGCGATTGGCTTTACGTGCTCGACCACGCCATGGCCATCGATGTGATTTATCACGAAGGGGCTACGGGCGAGACTTTCAATATCGGCGGACACAACGAATGGAAAAATATCGACCTGATCAAGGTGATGTGTAAGGTGATGGACAAGAAACTGGGGCGCGAAGAAGGTACCAGCGAAAAGCTGATTACTTATGTTACCGACCGCGCCGGCCACGATCTGCGTTATGCCATAGACAGCACTAAATTGCAGGAAGTGCTGGGCTGGAAACCTTCGCTTCAGTTTGAGGAAGGCATCGAAAAAACCATCGACTGGTACATGCAAAACGAAGAATGGCTAAAAAATGTCACTTCAGGGGCTTATCAGGCTTATTACGAGAAGATGTATAAGGGGAGGTAGGCTGGAAGTTTGAAGTCAGAAGCTGGACCCCGAAGGCTTTCGGGGGGGAGCGGGGAATGCTGACAGCCATCATATTTTTTTTAAAAAGAAAGTAGGGTAAATCCATTTTCATGCGGTTAGTAGGTGAATCAAAAAAATAGATCAAAATGAAAAAAAATCATGTGTTAACCGGAATTATTCTTTTTATGAGTCTGGCGTTGGTTGTATCTTCTTGCAAAAAGGATGAGCATACCACTGCGCCCAACACCACTACCACGAGCAATGAAGCCCTAGCCGATCGTATTTTCGATAACGTGGGAAATATTTCCAATGAGGCTTATTCGTTGCAAACCTCCACTACCAAAACTACCGACGGAGCTCGGCTGTTTATAGGTGATTGTGCCGTGATTACCCTTGACACGCTGGGTTTCCCGTTCACCCTGACCGTCGATTTTGGTACAGAAAACTGCCTGTGCGAAGATGGCCACTACCGCCGCGGTCAGATTATTGCTCACTTTACCGGGCCTTATTGGCAAGCTGGTACGGTAATTACCCATACCCTCAACAATTATTTTGTTGACGATAATGGCGTGGAAGGAACACGAGTACTCACCAATCTTGGCCCGAATGCTGATGGTTTTATGGAGTATAATATAGAAGCGGAGGGGGAAATATTTTTAGCCAACTCCGACGACAGGTTTACGCGGACGTCGTCACGTACCCGCATTTGGATCGAAGGGTACGATTCCTTTACGCATTTCGACGATGTTTACCTCATTTCCGGAGTTTCGTCGGGAGTAAGGGTTACCGGTGAAACCTGGCAGCGCATCACCTTAGAGCCCTTGCGACTGGAGCTGGATTGTCGGCATATTGTTTCCGGAATCCTCCAAATTACCTCGAGCAACGGGCCTGATATGATCCTTGACTTTGGTACAGGCGACTGCGACAACGTGGCCTATGTCACCGTCAATGGGGTGGTTTATACCATTATGTTGCCTTAGGTTAAAAAAACTGTAGAGGAAGCGCCATGGGTCTTTGATGAAAAAGGACTCATGGCGGTTTGCTTGTTTTAAGTTTGTTTTTGTTGGTAACCTGAAATCAACGTTTTGACAAAAGAAGAGTTTAAAAATATTTTCGACCAACACTTCGATCTGGTGAGAAACCATATCTTCTACCGCTGTGGCGACAGGGATCTGGCCAGCGACATCGCCCAGGAAGCTTTTTTAACGCTATGGGAAAAGCGATCAGCCTTTTATACACACCAAGTGAAAGGTTTGCTCTTTAAAATTTCAAACGACTTGTTAATATCTCATTTCAGGAAAACCCAAAGACAGGTGAGTTTTCAACTTCAGTTAAAAAATGAATTCGCTCCTCAGACCCCCGAAGACCAGATGCAGTTTGAAGAATTGCAGGAAAAATGCGACCTTGCTCTTCGTATCATGCCCGAAAAGCAACGCACGGTTTTCCTGATGCACCGCATCGATCAACTTAAATACCACGAAATAGCTGAACAACTCGGTCTGAGTGTAAAAGCCGTGGAGAAACGCATGAAATTGGGACTTGAATTTTTAAGAAAAAACATAATTCGTTGAATGATAAAAAATTACATATCGACAAAAAGCTAAGTCAAAACGACTTAGATGATTTCCTCCGCAAAGTGGAAGTGCCTTACAATCAGTCGAAGGCAGCAGTGTGGGAGCAGCTCTCGGAAAAACTCGATAAACAGCCGGTTCGCAAACACAGAACCCTGTTTACTCCGTCGAATCTGGCTTTGGCAGCTACACTGCTTTTGCTCGTCGGACTGGCTATGGTGCTGCGTTTTTATTCTGCCAAAATACAGACTCCGGCAGGCGAGCACCTGGTTTTTGTCCTTCCCGATGGATCGGAAGTTAACCTGAATGCCTCCTCCTCAATAACCTATCACCCCTGGTGGTACCGGTTTTCACGAGAGATTAATTTTGAAGGAGAAGCCTTTTTTACCGTAAAAAAAGGCCGGCCATTCAGTGTGAATTCCAAAACCGGAACAACTGAGGTGCTGGGAGACGAGTTTTAATATTTTTGCCCGTTCAAAAAGCTATGAGGTACAATGTATTACCGGAAAAGTAAAGGTGATTTCGCCTACACGAATGGAGGTAGTGCTGTTGTCAGATTACTCAGCCAGCATTGCTCCCGATGGCCAGATTATGGTGAAAAAGAACCCGAAAAGCCATACTTCCATCGATTGGGTAAACAATAAATTTTGTTTTACTTCCGTTCCTTTGTATGTTGTATTTCAGGAGGTTGAGCGTCAGTACAATGTCACCATCCAAACAGGTATTTCTGCGGAACTTATCTACACAGGCCATTTTCAGGGTCAACGTGAGGTGGAGGAAGTGCTGGAACTGTTGTGCAAACCTTTTGGCTTACAGTTTGAAAAAATCTCGGAACGGAAATATCTGGTTAATTAACATGCCCTCAGGTGTATAGAATTATTTTGGTGCTTATTTTGTTGTCGTGGATTTCGGTGCAGTTGCGCGGACAAGCGGTGCGTGTTTCGGCACACGATGAACCTTTGAACAAAGTGCTCACCCGACTAATTCAGGAGTATAATGCCAGCATATCCTTTAACGACAAAGCTTTATCAGCATTTCAGATTACCCTCACCGGGGATTATGGTTCGGTGCAAGAGGCCGTGGCACGTCTGATTAAAAAACTCCCATTGCAACTGGAACTTCAGGACGAAGTGGTAGTCATTTTTCCGGCCGCTGAAGAAGTTCAAGTCAAGCGACGGCGGTCGATTTCGGGAAAAGTGTATGAACAACAAACCGGAGAACCCCTCCCTTACGCTCATGTGCTTGTCAATGGAAGGGGTTTGGTGACAGATTTAACAGGGCATTTTTCTTATTTCTCTGATACGGATAGCCTCTTTCATACGCAGGTATCGCATCTGGGTTATTACATTCTCGATACTGTTTTCACCGGAGATACTAAGGTCGAAATCCCCCTTGTTGCAGCCAGCATTGGCTTATCTGAAGTAGTAATTGAAAACCGGGTGGTAGAAACAGCCGGACAATACGGTCAAAAAGCCGGACTCATCAGGCTGAATCACCGCATAGCCGGATTTCTTCCGGGTTATGGCGACAACTCGGTATTTAATCTACTTCGGTTACAACCCGGTATCCTGGCGTCTGGCGAACAAACCAACGAGCTCATCATTTGGGGAAGCTACGAAGGGCAAAGTAAAATAGTCTTTGATGGGTTTACCATCTATGGACTGAAAAATTTTAACGACAACATTAGCTCTTTTAATCCTTTGATGGCTAAAGATATAGAGATTTTCAAAGGAGGTTATGATGCCACGAGAGGCGACAGAGTCGGTGGTATTGTAAACGTGTCGGGAAAGATGGGGAATATCCGGCAGGTGTCATTCGAATTTGCCATCAACAACATGACCATCAACTCTTTGATTGAAATTCCTGTGGCCAAAAAAGGATCACTTATCCTCGCTTTTCGTCATACCTATTACGACCTGTACGACCCCGAAGATTTGAATTTTCTGGTTGTCAGAAACACTGATTCCGATTCCACAAACGATGTCGATCTGACCATACAGCCCGATTACAAATTCAGAGACATCAACATCAAATACACCACCCGATTAGGTAAGAATAGTGACCTTTTTTATGTAAGTTTTTACGGTGGTTCCGATAAATTCAGCTATCAGATCGACGAAACCTATGTACATTATCAGTTGCTTAAGGAAACCAAAGAGGAAAATTCTCAAAGTGGGGCGGCCCTGTTTTATGGCAAACAATGGAGTGATAGGGCGCGCACAAATTTTACTTTTAGCTATTCGAGCGTTCGTTCACAGTTTACAGATGATTTCCGGTTAATTTTTCCACAGATAAGCCAGGAAAACCAGGTGGCGGATAAACGAACCGACAACAGGTTGGGCGAGTCATCGCTGAAGGCAGACAATATTTTTACCATTGGCGGCAGGCATTCGCTACAAACAGGAGCAGAAATCATTACCAACAAGGTGGAATTGGTTGAAGACACTTTTGCAATTAATTACCTCGACATGCAAAACAATTCACCCCGGCTAAACCTCTATGCACAAGATGTAATTTCGATAAATAGGTGGGCGGTGTTTACCCCTGGGTTACGGCTTACCTTAGCGGGACTTACCAAAAAAGTATATTCCGATCCCCGCGTGTCGTTGTCGCTGCTCCCCGGCAAGAACTGGACCATTAACCTCGCCTGGGGGATTTATCACCAATACATTGCCCGCAGTTCAGTAGTGGATTCAGGAGGTAATTACAAGTATTTGTGGGCGGTTTGCGATGGGGTGGAAGTGCCGGTGCTTTCGGCCCGACATTATGTGATGGGGACTTCATTTCATGCCTCAGGCTTTACTGTCGGCTTGGATGCCTATTATAAAAAGGTGAACGGACTTACCCGCTACATTCAGTCTGCCGTGTACCATGTGCAGGATGTTTTTACTGGAAAAGGTCGAAGTTACGGTGTAGATGTGTTGTTGAAGCACGACTTTAGGGCACATTCCTTTTGGGTGGCTTACTCGCTTAGTCGCACAGAAGAACTGTTTTCCTATTTCCTCAATGGCCAGTACCGCCGCGCGCCACAAGATCAGACCCACGAAATCAAGGTAGCTGGGTCGCTCAACTTTGATCCCTTTTTCTTCTCAATGGATTATGTATACGGATCGGGTTTCCCCGATTATTTATACGACAGATCACCCACTTCCAATAGCAGTCAATTGCCCATCAACTACAGCCGTCTGGACGTGGCTGCCGTATACAAATTTCTCAACCGAAGATTGCAAGGCGAAGTTGGCGTATCGGTATTAAACGTGTTGAACCGTGAAAATTTTAAACCGGAGAATTTTGAAAGAATCCCAGCAGGCCAAACAAGCAGCATAAACTTATATGCCGAGGCCATTCCTTTTACACCGACGCTGTTTTTGAAGCTTTATTTGTAAATCGCCTGTTGTGATACTTTTAATCCATCTTGCTCAATTACAATTATATATACCCCTTTTGGAGTGCCTTGTTGTGGTTGCCATACAATGGTCTGTGTTTCCTGATTTTGATAATTAATGGTTTTATTCCATACCGATTTTCCTGAAAGTGAGCAAACCGACAGCATAATGGGGGAATTCTTAAAAGCTTTTATCTGAATGGTCATTTGTGTTGAAAATGGGTTAGGCATCACCTGCATTACCAATGGATTCTCGGGGCTTATTTCATTAATACCACTGCCCACATAGGCTTTGGTTTTTGAAAAATACAACGGTTGATGCTGATTGCGTTCTGACTCCCAAACCGCATACACCCAATTGCTTTCAGGGTGGGTAACTTCACCCCAAAACACCTCTGGGTTTTTATCGGTTACATTGTTTCTGGTAATGGCCAGTGTGTCAAATTCATATCCATAGTCGCCTAGCGAGCTGTATATTTCGCTTTGCTCATCCAATCCGGTTGAATAAACCAGTACGTGCGGTTGGCCGAAATCTTTGGCTACCATCCAGTCCCACAGCACCAAAGATGGATGTTTTATGTCAGTTAGCTGCTTAGTATTGTATTGGTTTATACTTGGGTTGCTATGTTGAGAGTAGGTGAAAATTTGATCGTTTTTTACCCAGATTGGGTCTGCAAAATAGAAAAATGTTTGGTTGGCTACATTTAAATCAAGGCAATTGCCTGTGCTGTCTATAGCCATCAGTTCGTCCCAGTAATTCCCCGATCCTATCTGGTATTTTTTTAATCTGGCAAATATGTGTAGCGAATCACCCTCCCATTTCTGAAAATAAGCGGCTTCCTCGCTCAGGCGAAAAGTTTCAATATTTCCAGAGTCCAAGACAAGGTTTTCGGCTAAGAAAATGGTGTCGACACCTATATTAATTTGCGATAAAAACGCCGACTCATCCTCCATCCAACCCAGGTTGTCTGAATATAGGTTTAAGTCAGATTTGTAAGTGTCAGAATTAGTTAAAGGGTAGGTATTTGTCACGTTAAGGTCGTTGTCAAGTTTATAGGCCATAATGTTCATTGTGTTTTGGATCTGGATAAAACAGATGAGGTAGCCTATAAAGTTATTATTATACAATTCAAGAAAATGAGGGTGGGTGTAGCTGGCGTTTCCAATTAATACTGATTTTTCAGGTGCCATGGTAGTGAAATTGCGAAACCAGATGCCTGCATCGCAAGTGTCGCAGCTCCTTTTTTCGTAAAATATGCCAAACTCCGAATAACTTAATAAGACACCCGCTGGATTGCTGTTGAAGCTAACCGAATCACTTACTGGCTGTGGGTCATCCCAGTCGTAAATATCCTGTGCATGAACAGAGTAAATGGCACTCCAAAGTATGGCGAATTGAAAAATCAGGAGGTGTATTTTCTTCATGGTTTTTAGTTAAAAATGAGGTGTAAAGGTATCGTTATTTTGTTTCTGTATAGCGATAAACGGTGATAATAATCTTTGTAAAGAAAAATTTTCGTTTTCATTTGAATAATTGAAAAATTATACCGTATTTTGCACTCCCTTTTTGAACACCATTTAAACTAAGGAAAGATGTCAAAGATTTGTGAAATTACCGGAAAAAAAGTGATGACAGGAAACAACGTAAGTCACTCAAATATTAAAACCAAGAGAAGGTTTCAACCCAATTTTCAGACCAAGAAATTTTTTATTCCTGAAACCGGTGAATGGATTGTTTTGCGTGTAAGTGCCAACGGTTTGCGCACCATCAACAAAAAGGGCATCAGTGCTGCTTTAAAAGAAGCCTACGCCAAAGGCTATTTCAAGATATAATTTTGTAACGCATATCAAAAAAAAACTGTACCGGCCATCCGGTACAGTTTTTTTTGTGCCACTGTTTCGCTATAAATTGCGTTTTATCAACTCAGAAATGCTGTCGGAGAGTTTATTGAAAACTTCTTCACGAGATCCGTCGGCATCTACCCGGTGGAATTTATTTTGTTTCTGATAGAAGTCGATTACAGGTTCGGTTTTTTCGCGGTATTGTTCAAGTCGGTTCACGATAAGGTCGGTACTCATATCGTAGTTGCGCGCCGAGTCTGGGTCTTGCGCCCGGGCCGAGAGTCTTTTTAAGGCCGAAAGTGTGCCAATTTTTAACTCAATCATAGCCGATACGCGCATGCCATTGCGTTGTAGCAACCCATCGAGGATGTATGCCTGTACAATGGTTCGGGGGAATCCTTTAAAGATAAACCCGTTGGCGTCGGGATATTTTTCGATGTTGTCGGCAATGAGTTGAATAGGAATTTCGTCGGGGACGATCTCTCCACGGTCCATAAAAGGTTTGGCTATTTTGCCCAGCTCAGTGTTGTTGGCGATTTCTTTACGCAACAGTTTTCCGGTGGAGATATACACCAAGTTGTGTTTTTTCGCCAACATATCGCCTTGTGTTCCTTTACCCGATCCGGGTTTGCCGAGCAGGACAATGTTGGTATATTCTTTTTCTTTGTTTTTTTCGATAACATCTACAATGCTGAAAAAAATCTCGTCTATAGTCCCAACCCCGTTGAGTGGGATATATTTATCCTGTTTTTGGTAGTAAGCGGCTACGGGTTTGGTTTTATTTTCGTACTCCTGCAGTCTGATTTTTATCACCTCGGCCGTATCGTCGGCACGTCCTGAAGTTTCGGAGCGGAGCAGCAGACGGTGAGTAAGTTCCTCGTTTGGTACTTCCAGGCTCAGCATCATATGCAGGTTGGTGTTGAGTTTCAGGAGTAAGCCATCGAGAATATAGGCCTGAACCACCGTTCTGGGAAAACCATCAAAAAGAATCCCTCTCGAGTGGGTGTTCATGGTAATTCGTTTTTCGATCAGCTGCACGATCATCTCATCAGAAACCAATCCGCCATGGTTGATGATTTCCTTTGCTTTTTTACCGATCTCAGAGCCTTCCTCGATCTCAGTTCGGAGTAAATCCCCCGTTGAGATATAAGTCAGGTTGTATTTTTCGAGCAGTTTTTTCGATTGCGTTCCTTTACCGGCTCCCGGAGGGCCAAATAGCGCTATGTTTAGCATAATATGTTGAATTAGTGTTCGGCAATTTTATAGATATCGGGCAAATTACGGCCCTGACCGTTGTAGTCCAGACCATAACCCACGATAAAATCATTTGGTATTTTGATACCGATGTAATCAATCGGGTAGTCTTTTCTAAAGGCGTCCGGTTTAAAGAGCAGGGTGGCAATTTTTACTTCGGCAGCCCCCATTCGGTTTAAACGGTCGAGTACCTTATCCATGGTTATCCCGGTGTCGATGATGTCTTCTACAATCACCACTGTTCGTCCACTGATTTCTTCGTTAAAACCAATGAGTTCGCGCACATGTTCGGTTGTTTGCGTGCCCTGATACGAGGCTAGTTTTACAAAACTTACCTCACATGGAATTTCGATTTTTTTTAGCAAATCGGCAGCAAACATAAAGGCTCCGTTAAGGATAACCAAAAATAAGGGGTTAGTACCTTCCAGGTCTTTGTTCATTGAAGCCGCTACTTTTTCAATCGATAAGTCGATTGTGCTGAAGTTGATAAACTCTTCAAAGTAATGGTCGTGAATTTTTATGCGTTTCATGTGATACTTTTTTTACATTTTTAAACGGCCATAATATCCTCTTCCCGCCAAAAGTTATACAAATTCGTTATCATGGCAATACAACTGGCTACGTGCAATTTGTTGCGGTGCTAGGCAAAAGCAACAAATTAGAAACCGACAAAGATAATACATCAGTAATATTATTCGACGGCTATTTTATTATTTTTGCCGCAGGTAGCTTAAAAATGAGATATATGAAACCAGTAGTGAGCATTATTATGGGCAGCACTTCCGATTTGAAGGTCATGGAGAAGGCAGCCATTTTTTTTGATGAGATGGAAATACCATTTGAAATTAACGCCCTTTCGGCACACAGGACTCCCGAGAAGGTAGAACATTTTGCCAAAAATGCCGCTGCAAACGGCATCAAAGTAATTATTGCAGGGGCAGGTATGGCCGCTCATTTGCCGGGTGTTATTGCCAGCATGACTTCTGTTCCTGTGATAGGTGTTCCCATCAACGCTAGTCTGGATGGTATGGATGCCTTGTTGGCTATCGTGCAAATGCCTCCCGGAATACCGGTGGCTACAGTGGGGATAAATGGCGCTTTGAACGCCGGAATCCTGGCCGCCCAGATGATGGCAACAGGCGACGAAGCGATGATGCGCAAGTTGGTGGCCTACAAAGAGGCCTTGAAAGAAAAAATTGTGAAAGCCAACGAAGAGCTCAAAGAAATTAAATTCCGTTTCAAGACCAATTAAAGCCAATTAAAACCTGGTTTAATAACTTGTCGGATAATTACCTACACGGTTATTTCGTGAGAGGAATCACAGGCTTTCGTTTTTCCTGACCATAAGTATTCCATCACGAATCGAAAGCATTACTTGTTCTACGCGTGGATCGTCGGTTACCATTGTGTTGAGTGCAACGATGCCAGCAGTTTCTTTTTCGGAAGAAGCTTCGGCATTCACTACTTTACCACTCCACAACACGTTGTCGATCAGCATAAATCCGCCGGGTTTGAGTTTCTCAATCGCCAAGCGGTAATAGTCAGGATATTGTTCCTTGTCACCATCCACAAAAATCAAATCGAACTCCGACGTCAGTCCGGGAATGATTTCCAGTGCGTTGCCAATGATTAACTCAATTTGCTGTGCCTGTTCCGATTGCGAAAAGTGCTTATGTAAGGTGTTTTCTAGCTCCTCATTTATTTCTATGGTGATTAGTTTGCCTTCTTTAGTTAATCCTTTGGCCAGTGCCAGCGCCGAATAACCTGTAAATGTGCCGATTTCGAGAATTCTTTTTGGTTTCATCATCCGAGAGATAAACTCCAGGAATTTGCCTTGCACTTTTCCCGAGAGCATACGCGGGTAATAGGTGGTAAGGTGGGTGCGGCGGTTTACTTCATACATCAAAAAATCTTCATCAGAAGTATGGTCGTCGAGGTATTGTTCAAATGCCGGATCTATCATGTTATTTGCTTTCGTACAACAGGGTGCTTAACTGGCTAAAGTCAAAAATTTCGTTGGCAACGACCATGATGTCGGCACTGGTAATTTGTTCCATTTCTTTGAGCAATTCTTCCATGCTTTGCACGCGATCGTATATCAAATGTGATTTGGCAATGCCGAGCATTTCGTTTAAAAACGATTCGCCATTGATGGCTACCTGGCCTTCGATTTGTTTTTTTGCTCTGTGCAACTGAATGGTACCCAGTGGCTTTTCTTTAAGTAAACGCAATTCGTTTTTTATAATCCGGAGGCTTTTATCGACCAGCTTTTTTTCTGTACCGAAATAAATGCCAAAGACTCCTGTGTCAGAATAGGGTTGGTAATACGATTCGATGGTATACGCGTAACCATATTTTTCGCGCAGGGTCATGCTTAGCCGGCTGTTTAAGGTAGGCCCACCTAAAAGATTGCTTAACAATAGCAATATAAACCGCTTTTTGTCATTTTGGCCATAAGCCCGATTTCCGGTGATACAATGTGCCAGATGCGATTCTTTTGACATTGACTGTTCACGTGGTTGATAGTGTGCAAAAGGCTGTCTGGGTTGTTTTTTGTCGGTGGCAACGTAGCTGCTAAAATAGCGTTCAGTCCATTTCACCAGCTGTTTCATCGTCAGGTTTCCAACTGAGGCGATAACCATTTGGTTGGTACTGTAGTTTTTTCCGTAAAACCTAAGCAAATCTTTTCTTGAAAAGGAGCTTACCGAATCGATATCGCCCAGGATATTTCTGCCAAGGGGATGTCCCTGAAAAACAAGGTTTTCAAAATCATCGAAAATCAACTCCGAAGGGCTGTCGTTGTAGGAGTTTATTTCATCAACAATGACTTCTTTTTCTTTTGAAATTTCTTTGTCCGGAAACACAGAGTTAAAGGCTACATCAGCGAAAAGCTCCAGACTTTGCTGGTAAGTCGGGGTTAGAAACGAAGCATAAACGCAAGTTTCTTCTTTGGTAGTGAAAGCATTCAGGTCGCCACCGTTGTTTTCGAGAAGTCCTAAAATATGGTGGGCTTTCCGTTTTTTTGTGCCTTTAAAAATCATGTGCTCCATGAAGTGCGCCATTCCGCTTTCGTGCGGTTGTTCATCGCGTGAACCTGTGTTTGCCATCAGGCCGCAATGGGCTACCGGACCGGGTATTTGTCGGTGTATAACCTTGATTCCGTTGCTAAGTAGGTGATATTGGTAACTCAATGAAAAAATTTTGGCGAAGATAATAACTATTCCTGAAGTCGAATGTTAAAGGTAAGCTGAAAAATAGCTACTTTTGATAGGTGAAATAAACCTAAATGTAGTTTGTTATGTTTGTAACGCTGAAAAAGATCAAAATCAGATACAATCTAATTCTGTTTTTCCTGTGTTTTGTATTTGTGTTTGTAATTGGCCTGTTTCGGTCGAGTAGCTGGATTGATGAGTTATACAGCTCAAGTGTTTCCTTGATATTCTTTGCTTCAATACTTAGCGTAACCGACAAGCGCATCAAATATTTGTATGTTGCCATCGCAATAACTGTGCTGACATGGGTTTCAACTTATTTTAAGCTTGATTCCGTTTTGCATCTTGCTTCGCTTTCGGCCATGGTTTTTTTTATTTACATCATCATTTTGTTGGTTATTCAAATTTCCAGAAGCCATAGGGTAGGGGCTTTGGAATTTCTGAAGGCCATCAATATTTATTTTCTCCTGGGTATTATCGGAGCTATTATATTTAGAACCATTTATTTGGCTAATCCTGAGTCGATAAGCCTTAATTATGGCGCTCAATACCAGCTTACTGATTTTATCTATTACAGTTTTATTACAATGACTACTGTGGGTTACGGCGATATTACTCCGGTAACACCTTTGGCGCGAAGTGTGGCTGTTTTTTTGAGTTTTGGCGGACAGCTTTATTTGACCATGATTGTTGCGCTTTTGGTAGGGAAATACATTACCGGAAGTCCTATGACTTCGCAGTATCCCGCACCGACTATACAGCCGGGTTTGCCGCTTTCCAAAGATGTGGTAAAGGCCACCGATCCTAATGAACCGGTTTCGACGAAACCAATAAAAAACGATCCCGGAAAACCGGAATCGTTATAAGGGGAATAAAGATTTTTTTGTATTAATCCCAGTTCAGGATACGACGGAAGTCGAACTCTTCGGGGTGTTCCACGAAGGCCTTCGCAGCTTCATAGTCGCCTGGTTCGATAAATTGTAATCCGTATTGGATCACCAGTCTGGTTTTTTCTGATTGCATATCCACCAGTCGTGGTTTAACTTTTCCGTTTTCATCGGTAACCTCGTCAAGGTAAAGCGGTGCTATGTTTCCAACATTGTCGGCCGTGACCATACAGCCTGTTCGTCCTTCCTCGAATAATTTCTTCACCCCAATCCCTAACATGCTGCAATACAGCAAATCGTAAGCGGTGGGCTGCACGCACCTCAGCTCATAACCCAGTTCCACAGGACGGCTTTTTACCTTTAGTCCGATTTTTTTGAGTTTGTTCTGAAGCAGGATGTTAAAGATGTGGGCTTTGCTCACGTTGCCCAGCTCAGGATGGCCATGTTCATCAAAGGTAAAGGTGATGCCGGAGTTGGTAATTTCATCGTCGCTCATGAAGTGGAAAACCCCTTCGCTCACTATGGAAGTGCCGTAGTCGATGCCGCTCAGTTTACGCTTAAGTATGGCCGAGATGAGCAGGTTGGTAATGCGGTCGAGGCTTACGGGAACTTTGTCGAACATTTCAGGAATAATAATCATAGGGAACTGGCAAGCAGCTCCAATGCCAAAAGCCAGGTGTCCGGCTTCGCGTCCCATAGCGGCCACCACAAACCAGTTGCCGCTGGTGCGGGCATCTTCGTAAATGGTTTTGGCAATACGAACACCCTCTTGTTTAGCACTTTGATAGCCGAAAGTTGGAATTCCTACTGGCAGCGGTAAGTCGTTGTCAATGGTTTTAGGCACGTGAATATTTTGAATGCTCACATCATGTTGACGTAAGTATTTTGAGATGCGATTTGCCGTGGAGGCTGTGTCGTCGCCACCGATGGTGACAAGCAAAACCACGTTGTTTTCCACAAAAAAGCGTGTTGAAAACTCATCATCCTTAGGTTTGTGCCGGCTCATCTGTAAGGCCGAACCGCCCCGTTTGTGGATGTCATCGGCGAACTTAAAATCAATTTCCTGAATTTTCGGATCGTCGGCAAACAAACCCTTGTACCCCTCGTGAATACCCAAAACATGGTATCCGCTTCTAAGGAAAACAAGCGCTACCGAGCTGATTACTGAATTTATACCCGGGGCTGGTCCGCCGCCGCACAAAATAGCTATCGATTCTTTCATTTTAAATGTGTAGGTTTAGTCTTAGCCGACAAAGATAGTAATTTCGTTAAAGGTAAAAAGGGGTAAATGCGAAGTGTCTAAAAAGTTACCAGCCAGCATCAACCATGAAGAAAGCCCAGTTATTCAGCTCGTTACGTGGTAGTGCTATTGTAGACTAACACCTGAAAAGTCGATCGGCTGCGTTGTTCCACGAAAATTTTCTTGCCTGCTGTAATTTCCGCTATGAGCTCAGGAGTGTAATGTCTCAGCGTAATCAGCTGTAGCCCTGTGTTATATTTCACCTCAAAATCTTGCTCCAGGTCGGTAAGCAGTTGTGACAGCTTTTGGGTGTGGTGATCGAAACAAACTGAAAAGCTCACGGCTGAATGTTGCATCATGTTGATATGAATCTTGTTACGGCTGAAGGCGGCAAACAAGCGGGTAAGGTTATCTTCTGCAATGAATGAAAGATCTTTGGTGTTTATCGAAAGCAACACCTGGGCATCTTTCACAATGATGCTGTGCAACTTTTCGTCGTGATGTGCGCTATTCGAAATGCAGGTAGGCGGTATGTCGGGGTTATAAAACGATCTCACATAGAGCGGTATACCTGATTTTTTTATAGGTTGAATGGTTTTCGGGTGAATGATGGTAGCGCCGTAGAAGGCCAGTTCGATGGCTTCGTGGTACGAAAGGGCATCGAATTTAACACAATTCGGAAACCGGTTCGGGTCGGCGTTCATTAATCCGGGCACATCTTTCCAGATGGTNACTTCATTGGCCTGCAACAAGCTCGCCAGGATGGCGGCGGTAAAGTCAGAGCCTTCNCGCCCNAGCGTGGTTATCTCTCCCTCACTACTGCTTCCGATAAAACCTTGGGTGAGCACCACATGTCCGCTATGAAGCAGTGGAGGTATTGTTTTTTGCACCGATATTTCCGAGTTTTCCCAATCGATACCGGCATTGGTGTGGTTGCTGTTGGTGACGATGAGCGAGGTGGCCGGAACACTTTTCAAGGCAATTCCTTTCGCCAGGGCTGCATGTTCTACCAGAATTCCGGCTAGTTTCTCGCCATGCGACACGATGCGGTCGTAGGCTTGAAAATTGTCGCGATAGCTGTTGTTCAGATCTTCCCAAAGCTGCGACATTTCTTCATCAATGGCCTCAATCAGGGTTCGGTTGCCTTCGGCAAAGAGGGACATGGCCAGTTGAAGGTGTTGTTGCTTTAGGGTATAAAAATTATTTACCAGTGCTGTTTTATCCTTTTCGAGCCGCAGTTCAACCAGCTGTTCGAGGGCATTGGTGGTTTTGCCTATAGCCGACACCACCACCACCAAAGGTTCGCAGCCGAACTCCTCCATGAGGGAGACTACTTTATGTATGCCCGTAGCGTTTTTTAGCAGCGCTCCCCCGAATTTGAATACACGCATCATAGCTGTCGTTATTTTGTATACAGACGGTGAGTTACTTTTTTTCTTTGATGAGCCCTTTTCGGAATGCGGCCAACAACATCTTTAAGTCGGTAACCTGTTCTTTTAGCACAACCCCGTTGTCGGTGTCTCTAACCCGCTTTCGCGAAGCATTGGTTTCGACAAAAACCCTGTTCGAGATGATGTCTTTTTCTTCTTTTATGGCTTTTTCTTTCGATTCAAAAGGTTGGTGTTCTACTAAAACCAACCCGTACGAGTTGTAAATCAGCGTGTAACCTGAAACCCCGGTTACCGATTGATATGGAATTGACATGCCTCCATCTATAACAAAAAGTTTTCCGTTGGCTTTAATAGGGCTCTCGCCCTTGATTACTTTTACCGGAACATGTCCGTTGATGATGTGGGCGGTGGATGGATTAAGGCCGAATTCGGTTAGAATTTTATTGCAATCTTCCTCATTTTCAAAAGCGAGTTTGTAGTAAGGATTTCGGTTTTCGGCATGTGTTACCTTGTCGGCAACAAAATACCTCTCAAAGGTAGCCATTTTGGTTTTTCCGTAAAGCGGCGAAAGTGGACCACACCACAGGTACCACATGTAGTCGAGCACCTCATTGCCCTGATCTAGGGTGGCACTTTGGTAGTAGCCTTTACGTGCTACCCGGTCGAAGTTGTCGCAGAGCGCTTTCCCGGTATATTTTTTACCTTCAATTTCAAAAGCGGCAAATTCACCTTTTTCATTCATCGGGATACAGCCATGATAGAGCAGGTTTGAATTGTAGGTGAGGTACATACTTCCGTTGGTGTACAGGAAGTTAATGTGTTGTTGCAGGCGCTGACTGCTTCTGAAACTTCCGGTTAATTTGTCCATTAACGCTTCTTCCTTTTTGCTTAGCCTGAAAGGGTTGGCAGGGTCGATGGTCGGAAAATTTTTATCGAGCAGCTCGTGGGTATGGCCGGCAATGGTAATGGTACCATTTGCAAAGTCGATATTGTCGAGGATCATGCGGTCGCTCATCTCAAAATGAGGATTTCTGAGAATGGTTTGTCCTTCCAGTTTAAACTGAATGATGGAAATGGCTTTTTGCATTTGTTTAACCAGTTCCAGATCAGTTCCTTTGGCCTCTGTTTTGGGGGTAAACAAATCGCACGGGTCGTTTTTGTAAGTCTCCATGGCAAATTTCGCCAATGGAAACAAGTTTATGCCATAGGCATCTTCCAGGGTGTCCTGGTTGTTGTAACGCAACGAAATACGCAGCACATTGGCAATAAGTGCCTGATTTCCGCTGGCAGCACCCATCCAAATAATATCATGATTTCCCCACTGAACATCAACGCTGTGGTAATGCATTAGCCTGTCCATTACTTTTTCGGGAGCTGGTCCTCTGTCGAAAATATCGCCAATAATATGAAGCCGGTCGATGAGCAGACGTTGGATAAATTCGCAGAGTGCAATAATAAAAGCTTCGGCACGTGAGATACTGATAATAGAACTGATGATGGCTTCGTAATATTCTTCCTTGTCGTCACCACTCTCGTTGAGTAATTCGTCAATGATGTAGGCAAAATCTTTGGGCATGGCTTTTCGCACTTTCGACCGCGTATATTTAGATGCAGAAGCCCTGGCCACATTGGCCAAACGTTGCAAGGTGATGCTATACCACTCGTGTATATCTTCTTCCTGTTTTTTTACCAGACTCAGTTTTTCTTCGGGATAATAGATGAGCGTGGCCAACAAATCCTTCTCTTTTTTGCGGAGTGTTTTTCCGAACACATCTTCAATTTTTCGTTTTACCACACCCGAAGCATTGGCCAGCACATGGCTGAACGTATCGTATTCACCATGAATATCCGATAAAAAATGCTCTGTTCCTTTAGGCAGGTTGAGTATAGCTTCCAGGTTGATGATCTCGGTAGAAGCCGATTGCACGTTCGGAAAAGTTTCGGCAAGCAATTGAAGGTATTTCAACTCACCCTCGAGCTCGGCGGTGGTGTAGGCATGGGCAGTAGTTTTCTTCATCAAGTTCAGGGTTAAATAACAAACCGCAAAGTTACGAAACCAATTGATAACTGCCAAGAAATCGAAAACGGCACTATAAGTATCAAGTTAGGGCAAACAACGGCATACAGCCACCAAAGCTGTTAAATGAATTTTAGTTAAAAGATGTCAATTATCCACCAGGCCAACAACTTTTCCAAAGTTCCAAACTTTGGAAAAGTTACAACATACCCAAGTGCCATAGGCACGACCGACTTTGTATCCCCGGAATTTATTCCGGGGTTTCCGGGCTTTCTCGAGAGTCCATGCCACTTTCCCTACTGTGCACGCAAAATAATTTCTGTGACTATCTCCACCAAACCAACAACTTACCTCTCCCTCCAAATAAATATTGAAAAAT
>JGI11705J14877_10000374_pt1 | contig 28497 bp, 27 predicted proteins | sample Etolaghawater15m_FD_14877 | JGI IMG/M metagenome (IMG submission 14877)
AGAACCGGCAGGTGGTTGTGGTAAGCTTCCGTAAAGATGTCGATTTCGTATCCTGAAGCAAGGTAGTAAGGTTCATCTTCAATGAAGTAGGATTCAATCGGTTTGACCTGTTCATGCATAAAAAGGGCCTCAGGTTACTTTTTGGGATGCCTTGGATTTTCAACCCCTTCGGTGGGCTTTCCGAAGGATGCCGTATCCAAACCCGCCAGGGGATGGTTTTCCGCATACATGGGTTTGAGCCGTCTTGCCGGGATTTCCGGATAGTATTTGGCAATGGTCTTCTGGCTTCGGTCCATGGGGACCTCCTCGATTTCGTAGTCCGTTGTGCCCATGCCGTTTTCAACCCCGCCGTAAACCTGGGGTTCAATGTCTTTTCCCTTGATGACATTGAGTTTTTTNGTTCCCGGCGCCAGTACGTCAAACTCTTCCGCTTCGGAATTGGTGAGCCCGGGCGCCGCGTTCATCATATCGATGCAGGCTTTGTCCACGGCCACCGGATCCGTTGAGGCCAGAATGCCCAGCCCGTTCACGATGGGCGTATCCGTCCAGCCGTAGCAGTCGCAGGCCGGGGTAATATCAACGGCGTAATTCATGAAAAAGGCCATGCCGGGATCCTTGGTCATCATGGCGGCCAGACACGAATCGGCGATGCGTCTGCCCAGGGCCGGAAGGAGATCGAATCGTTGAATGGCACCGACACCCGCCATATTGACACAGAGATTGGCGCAGGAAAAACAGTACACGCAGTTTTCTTCATCCACCTCGAACCCTTTATCCGTAATGGTGATGCCGCCTTCCGGGCAGCAGGCTTCGCAGGTTTCCCACCATTCGCATGAACGACCGGGGCACATGTCGGTTTTAAAGACCGGTTTATCACCCGCCAGAGCGCCGTGCAGGTTCATTTTCCCCCGCTTGCTGGCACCGCCCACACCGAGGTTTTTCATGGCCCCGCCGTAACCGCCCGCGGGATGCCCCTTGAAATGGGCCACGGACAAAACGGCGTCTGCATCGGCAATGGCCCGGGCCACAAATTGTTTGTTCAGGTAATTGCCGCGACCTTCAAGATCCACGATCACGTCGTCGGTTCCCAGCCAGCCGTCCGCAATGATGACCGGACATCCCATGGTTCCATGGTTGAAGCCGTTCATGTTGGCGGTTTCGAGATGATCGATGGCCAGGGTTCGGCTGATCCAGGGATGGTAGGGCATGGTGGTGGTATCTGTTACAAAAGGTCTGCACCCCTTATCTTTTAGGGCTTCCACCAGGGTCCGGATAATAATGGGTCTAAGGTACCCCACGTTGTAGGCCTCTCCCATATGGGTTTTCACCGCCACCAGATCGCCGGCTTTCAGGTTGTCCAACCACCCGGAATACTCCAGAATTTCTCTTCCCTTGATGGCGATGGACTCCAGGAAACGCCTCGCCCTTGCATCCATAAACCAGATTTTCGCCTTGGCCATTTTTTATCCCTCCGTCAAATATGATTTCCTGCTCCCAATTTCCCATATTTCGTGCCATCTCACAAGTAGAATTTGAAAGTCCTCGTCATAATTGTGGAAATCGCCTTTAATAGTTTGAGGCTGTTTCAAAAACTTTGACGGGGATGCTATTGGTCTTGACTATAGGGCCTGATTGAATTAAACAAATGAGGTTAATCAATTGTGATAAAATGGATGTTTTTAAGAAACTTTTGAAAGTGGATGTTGCCTGACTATGGGAAAACCGAGTGCGGTCATTGAAGACCGCGAGACAAAAGCGGAAAAATTAAGGGCGACCGGGGTCAACCTTTATCCGGCGGGTTATCCGGTGGAGATCACCGCGGGCGAAATTTTGCGGCAGTTCGGTGAAATGGATGAAAAGGGACTGGAGGAGCACACAGAGCGTTATCGTGTGGCCGGTCGAATTGTTTCCAGAAGGGACTTTGGAAAAGCGTCTTTTATCAACATTAAAGACAGGTCAGGCCGTATTCAGGCCTATGTGAGAAAAAACAAGATAACGCCAGAGCAATTCGATACCTTTAAATTAATGGATATCGGTGATTTCATTGGCATAAAAGGCGCCTTATTCAGGACAAAAACCGGGGAACTGACCCTTGTTGCGGAAGACATTTCGTTGCTCTGTAAGTCCATGAGACCCCTTCCGGAAAAATGGCACGGACTGACCGATGTGGAAACAAGGTATCGGCAGCGTTATGTGGACCTGATCATGAATGATCATGTGCGGGATGTCTTTGTGACCCGTAGCCGCATTATCCAATCCCTTCGTGAGTTTTTTATTGAAAGGGATTTTTTGGAGGTGGAGACACCCATGATGCAGCCCATTCCGGGCGGCGCAACGGCCAGGCCTTTCATCACCCATCACAATGCTTTGGGCATGGACCTATACATGCGGGTTGCGCCGGAGCTTTATTTAAAACGCCTGGTGGTGGGCGGGCTCGAAAGAGTGTTTGAAATCAACCGTAATTTCAGAAATGAAGGTCTCTCCATCAAGCACAACCCCGAGTTTACAATGATGGAATTCTATATGGCCTATGCCACTTACGAAGACTTAATGGTTTTGACGGAGGAGGTCTTCGGGCATGTTCTGGAGCGGGTTATCGGTCGTCAGGTGATCGAATATCAGGGAAAAACCATCGATTTTAAGCCCCCGTGGAAGAGAATATCCCTTTTTGATGCCTTGAAAGAGACGGGAGAAGTTGAAGAAGATGTTTTCGATAGCAGGGATGCAGCCGCCGTTCTGGCCAAGGGCTTTGGAATTTCCGTACAGGAAAGAGACGGGCATGGTCAGATTCTGACCAAGCTCTTTGATCACCTGGTGGAACCTCATCTGCTCCACCCCACGTTTGTGACGGGTTATCCCACGGAGGTTTCACCGCTTTCCAGGCGTAATGACCAGGACCCTTCGCTGACCGATCGGTTCGAGTTGTTTATCGGGGGGCGTGAGATCGCCAACGCATTTACGGAGTTAAACGATCCCGTGGATCAGAAAGGCCGGTTCGAAAACCAGGTGGCGCTCAGGGATGCGGGGGACAAAGAAGCCCTGTTCATGGATGAAGACTACGTCACCGCCCTCGAATACGGCATGCCGCCCACAGCGGGAGAAGGAATCGGCATTGACCGGGTGGTGATGCTGCTCACTGATTCGCCCTCCATCAGGGACGTGATCCTGTTTCCCCAAATGCGGCCAAGGGACTAATTCGCCTTCTAATGTTTGAGTTATTTTTAGGGATCAGGTATCTGAAAGCCAAGCGGAAACAGCGTTTTATTTCCGTTATTACCATCATATCCGTCATGGGCGTCATGGTGGGCGTCATGGCGTTGATAGTGGTCCTTTCAGTGATGAATGGTTTCAGATCGGATCTCATGAGCAAAATACTGGGTGTCAATTCCCATGTCCTGGTGCTGAACCTCAGCGGCACCTTCAGCGGTCATGAACAGGTCGCTGAAAAGGTCAAAAAGATGGATGGGGTAGTCGCCATAACCCCTTTCGTTTACACCCAGGTGATGATCAATAACTCCGGCAGGGTTTCCGGTGCCGTGCTGCGAGGGGTGGACCCCAAGAGTGCCGCTCGAGTGGTTAATTTCGACAAAATGATCAAAGAAGGATCTCTGTCTTCCCTCAATGGCACTGATAGAGNTATTCCCNCCATCATCATCGGAAGCGAGCTGGCCAAGCAGATCGGTGCTGCACCCGGGACTCTGGTGACAGTGATTTCACCTGAAGGAAAATTAACCCCTTTGGGCAGAACACCCAATACTCAGAAATTTCGAGTGACCGCCATTTTTGACTCCGGTATGTATGAATACGATGCATCCATGGCCTATATTTCCCTTGCGGAGGCCCAGCGGTTTCTGGCCCTTGGGAACAGTGTGACGGGCCTTGAGTTAAAAGTCAGAGAGGTTTACAAGTCCGACATAATCGCTAGAAAAATCCAGAAGTCTTTAGGGTATCCTTACTGGACCAAAGATTGGAAGCTCATGAATAGAAGTCTTTTTTCAGCGTTGAAGCTGGAAAAACTGACCATGTTTGTTATTCTGACCATGATTGTGCTGGTGGGGGCCTTAAATATTATCAGCACCTTGGTGATGGTGGTCATGGAAAAGACCCGGGATGTGGCCATTTTGAGGGCCATGGGCGCTTCCGCNCGAAGCATTATGAGCATCTTTATGTTTCAGGGTATTCTGGTGGGGGTCATTGGAACCTTGGCCGGTCTGCTCTCGGGCTTGGGTCTCTGCCAATTGTTGTCCAGGTATCAGTTTATCAACCTTCCCGCTGATGTTTACTATATTTCCAAACTGCCGGTTCAAGTGCTGTCTTCTGATGTGGCTACCGTGGCAGCTTCAGCGGTGATCATTTCATTTCTGGCGACCCTTTATCCGGCCTGGTACGCATCAAGATTGAACCCTGTGGAGTCCTTCCGGTATGAATGAGCGGTTGAGTGAGCCTATTTTACAGGCGGAAGGCGTTTCCCAGGCCCCCATGTTGAGTTTTGCTGGGGTCAGCAAGTCTTTTACACATTTGGGCGCTACCATTAACGTTCTGAAAGAGATTGATCTGGAGATTTATCACGCCGACAGTCTCGCCGTCACCGGTGCGTCAGGCGTGGGAAAATCGACCCTGCTCAACATTATGGGGAGTCTGGATCCGCCAACGGGTGGATCCGTCAAATTTGACGGTTCCGACATTTATGAAATGGACCAGCGGAGTTTGTCCCGCTTGCGAAATCGTGAAATTGGGTTTGTGTTTCAATTTCATCACTTGTTGCCGGAATTGAATGCTCTGGAAAACGCCATGATGCCGGCCTTGATCGCTCGGTATCCCAAAAAACAGGCGGCGCAAATGGCCGAGAATGTGCTTTGCAATGTGGGTCTTGAAAATCGCATGACCCATCGGGCCGGCGAACTTTCTGGTGGAGAGCAACAGCGGGTGGCCATTGCGCGGGCGCTGATTATGAATCCCCGGTTGATTCTGGGGGACGAGCCAACGGGAAACCTGGATTGGGCCACCGGTGAGGAGATTGCCGAACTGCTTTTTCGTTTGAACAGGGAGGCGGGAGTTGCCATGGTAATTGCAACCCATAACCAGAAATTGGCGGAAAAGATGTCGAAAAGAATGGAGTTGATTGATGGTCGCCCAAATTAAAAAAAGCGGGGCTAGACGGTTCCAGAACCTAATGGTTTTATCTGTTAATGAATATGGAAGAAAAGCCTTCATTATCTCCTTTCAGTCCTTTTTACTGGTTTTGATGATACTTTGTTTGGGGGTCGTCGACACGCCGGCCGAGGAAAAGAAAGGAACCATCTGTGTTCTGCCCTTCCAAATCAATGCGGCCAAATCCTTTTCCCATCTTCGGGAAGGGCTGCAAAAGATGCTTTCATTCCGAATGAAACAAAACGGATTTATGACGATTCCGCCTGAGGCGATCAATAAAGATCCGATTGTCTTTTCAAAAGTTCTTCAGGATAAGGAACTGGTTCAACTTGGAAATCGGTTCAAAGCCGACTGGATGGTGAAGGGGAGTATGACCCAGATCGGCGACAAGGGGAGTATCGACTTGAAGGTCGTTGACGTTTCGGGCAAAAAGATGCCTTTTTTTATTTTTCAGGTGATTGAAGACATGGACGAGGTTCCGGAGTCGGTGAAAAGACTGGCGCTGAGCGTTGAAGACCGGATTACCGGTGTTCCCCAGGTGGATTCCGTTCATGTGGCAGGGAACCGGCGGATTGAAAAGGCTGCGATTCTGGCTGTCGTGAGCACGCAGCCAGGGGACAGACTGGACTTGGATAAACTGGACGAGGATCTTCGAGACATCTATAAAATGGGGTATTTTAAAGACGTGACCATGGATGTATCGAACGGTCCGGCCGGCAAGGTGATCACCTTTAACGTGGCGGAAAAGCCATCCGTGGGAAAGATCGTATTTGTGGGCAATGACGAGTTTGATGATGAAGATCTTCAGAAAGAGCTTGGGATCAACCTCTATTCCATTTTGGATTTCAATGCCATCAAACAAAGTGTCAACCGTCTCTATGATTTTTATAAGGAAAAAGGGTATTACAACGCCGAAATAAAAGAGACCACCGAAGACCTTCCCAACAATGAGGTCCTGTTGAAGTATAACGTTACTGAAAATGACAAGGTCTACATCCTGAAGATCGAATTTCAAGGAAATAAGGCCTATGACAGCGACCAACTGAGAGATATCATGGAAACCAGTACGAAATGGTTTCTTTCCTGGATTACCAAGGCGGGAATCCTGGATAAGAAAAAGCTGGAATTTGATGCCCACAAAATTACCAGCTTTTATCACAATCATGGGTACATCAAGGCCAAGGTGGGGGAACCACAAGTCTATTATGACGATGAAATTAAGGGTTTGGTGGTCTCCATTGATATCAGTGAAGGTGAGCGCTATGAAGTGGATAAGGTGAATGTTGCGGGGGATCTTATTGAACCCGCTGATCAACTTTTGAAAAATGTTGCTATCGGTAAAGATGGTGAAGATAAGGTTTTCAACCGGGAGACCGTTCGTCAAGATATGATCCGGCTGCAGGATATTTATGCCGACGATGGTTTCGCCTACGCTGAGATTAAGCCGATTATCAAAGAGAACGATGAAAACCATACGGCCGATATTACCTATCAGATCTCCAAAGGTCCCAAAGTCCGTTTTGAGCGGATTACCATAACAGGGAATCAAGTTACCAGAGACAAGGTCATCCGGCGCCAGTTGAAGGTCATGGAGGGAGGCTATTTCAGCGGAAAGGGTTTAGAAAGGAGCACTGAAAATCTGAGGCGTCTGGGGTTTTTTGAGGACGTGCAGTTCCATACCAAAAAGGGCACCCGTGACGATTTGATGGATTTGAACATTGACGTCAAAGAGAAGGGGACCCGAACATTCAGCGTGGGTGCCGGTTACAGCTCGGCCTATTCGGCCTTTATAACCTTCGAGGTAGCCGATGAAAATTTTATGGGGTTAGGGCAGCGATTGTCGGCTTCCGCCAGAATTGGTGGAAGAAACACCGAATTCGACATCCGTTTTCTGGAACCTTGGCTTTTTGATACGCGGCTCTCTCTGGGGGCCGATCTCTATAAGTTTACTCAGGAATATACGGATTATACACGGGCCAGCTATGGTACTCGGATTTCCCTGGGTGCGCCGCTCTATTTGGATTATACCCGGGGGACGCTTCTCTACGGCTATGATCATGCCAACATCAGCGATGTGTCCAATGAGGCCAGCTATCTCATTAGAGACATGACGGGCAACAACGTCACCAGCAGTTTGACGCTGATTCTCAATCGGGATAGTCGGGACAGAACCTTTAACACCTCCCGGGGTTCCATCAATGAGGTTTCCGTCCAGTATGCCGGCGGATTTTTACAAGGGACCGAGCAGTTCACCAAATATCGAGCCAGATCGGCCTGGTTTTTCCCTCTGTTCTGGAGCACGGTCTTTATGGTACAGGGCCGAGCGGGATACATTGAGGACCGGGGTAAATTGTCAACCTATCAGAAATTCTTCCTGGGCGGCATCAACACGGTCCGCGGCTATGATTTCAATACCATTTCCCCCATTGATCCGGCTACGGGCGATTACATCGGTGGCGAAAAAATGATGGTCTACAATGTGGAATACCATTTCCCCCTGCTTAAGGAACAGGGGTTGACGGGCCTTGTTTTTTTTGATGCCGGTAATGTTTGGACGAATCAATCCGCTGATGCCTACAATTTCAGCGGTCTAATGAAATCGGTGGGTGCGGGTGTCAGATGGTACTCGCCGCTGGGCCCGCTTCGACTGGAGTATGGCTGGAAACTGGACAAGGATGAGGATGAGGGCGCTGGAAAATGGGAATTTAGTATTGGCGGCGCAATGTAATTATAAAGTTAAAACCGATTGAAAGGGGATCAAAATGAAGAAAAAATTTTCGATTTTGTTGGGTGCGATGTTCTTATTTTCCGTGATTTACACCGCTGCTTTCGCAGGTGATGTCAAGATTGCCGTACTGGATATGAAGCGTCTTCAGCAGCATTCTGCGAATTTCCAGCGGATCAAGGAAGAATTGAAGAAAAAATATAATGCGTTTCAGAAGAAATTGGATGTGGAAAGACAGCAGATTGAAAAGCTGGAAAAGGATTTGCAGAAGCAGAGCATGATGTTGAGTCTGGATGCCAAAGAAAACAAGGAAATGGAATTGGGAAAACTGACCCGGCATTACAAATACATGGTCGGCGAAGTTACCCAGGAAATGAAGGACGCAGAGTTTGAAGCTACGCGCAAGGTCGGCAGGGAGATTGAAAAGGTTGTTGAGAAAATCGGCAAGCAAGAAGGCTATACCGTCATATTAGAGCAGGGTACCATGGGCCTTATCTACTACAATGATACCATCGATATCACCGCCCAGGTCATCAAAGCCTACGACAAGATGAAACAATAGGAGAGAGAAACTCTTGGAAATACCGTTAAATACAGCAGCAGAAATGGTTGCCGGAGAGTGTGTCGGCGATGAAGGTTTTGTTGTTACGGGTATCAACTCGCTTGATCAGGCTGGCCCTACGGAGATTTCTTTTTTTTCGGATCACCGTTACGGTGAAAGCCTGAAAAACACGAAAGCGGGTGCCCTGCTGGTTTCTAAGATAAACGATCAATTTGCCGGACCTCAGGTGCTGACGGCCCATGTGGCACTTGCTTACGCGAAACTCGCGGCTTTTTTTGCCGTGCCGCCCAGCCGATATTCAGGCGTCAGCGCCGATGCCTTTATTGGCGAGAACTGCCGTCTGGGAGAAGATGTATCTATTTTCCCCATGGTCTACGTGGGGAAGGATTCTGAAATCGGTGATGGGACGACACTCTTTCCGGGGGTCGTAATTGATCGAGGGGTCAAGATTGGTAAACGGACTGTTTTGTATCCCAATGTAACGGTTCTGCGGGACTGTGTTATTGGAAATGATGTCATCGTTCATGCCGGTACCACCATCGGGAGCGACGGTTTTGGTTTTGTACAAGATGGCCTATCATCCGTCAAGGTCCCTCAGACTGGGATTGTTCAAATCGATGACCACGTTGAAATCGGTGCCAACAACTGTATTGACCGGGCTGCATTCGGGAAAACCTGGATTAAGCAAGGTGTCAAGACCGATAATCTGGTTCAGATCGCTCATAACGTGGTCATTGGTGAGCATTCGATTATTGTGGCGCTCACGGGGATTTCGGGAAGTTCACGGTTGGGTCGAGGTGTGCTGATTGGGGGTCAAGTCGGGGTGAATGACCACATAGAGATAGGGGACGGTGTGATGGTAGGCCCCCAGTCGGGTGTGGCAAAGTCGATTCCTTCTGGGGGGATTTTTTCCGGCACCCCTGCCATACCGCACCGTTCCTACCTTAAGAATACGGCCATGATTGCGAAGCTGCCCCAGTTGGGTGAGCGCCTTCGGGACCTCGAGAAGAAAGTTCACGAACTGGAACAACGGACGGGGGATGGAGGACGGACGACAGATGACAGATGACAGAGTAGGGGCTGGCCCCCGTGCCTGCCCAACAATGGAACTTCCCTTGACCTATCAGGAAATCACGGAAATTCTTCCCCATCGCTATCCTTTTTTATTGGTGGACAGGATTATCGAGCTTGAGTTGAACAAAGTGGTTGTGGGGATCAAGAATGTAACGGCCAACGAGCCTTTTTTCCAGGGGCATTTCCCGGGTGAACCCATCATGCCGGGAGTTCTTATTATTGAGGCAATGGCACAGGTGGGCGGTATTCTGGCGCGTTTGTCCATCCCGGGTGTCATGGAAAAGGAAAACCCCGATCCCATCCGCTTTGTGGCCATCGACAAAGTGAAATTCAGAAAACCGGTGGTTCCCGGTGACCAGATCCGATTCGAAGTTGAACCCCTGAGAACCGGAACAAAGGTTTGGAAAGTGGCCGGAAAAGCGCTTGTGGACGGTCAAATGGTGGCAGAGGCGGTTTTGGTGGCAACCATTGGGTGATTGCGGAATGCGGATTGCGGAATTCGGAATATTTTAAAGGAAAAATTCGCCAATTCGAAACCCTCTGCAATTGTATTTTGCCGAGCACCTGAATGAAAGATCAGATTATGAATGATATTTTAGAAAACCAATCCGCAATCCGCAATCCGCAATCCGCAATCATACACCCTTTGGCCGCAGTGAGCCCCGGTGCGAAGATCTCCGCGGGAGTGAAAATCGGTCCCTTCAGCAGCGTGGGGGATCATGTCACGATTGGCCACGATACCCAAATCGGGGCCCATGTGGCCATTGAGGGCCATACGACCATCGGGGAACGGAACCGGTTTTATCCTTTTTCTTCCATTGGGACACCGCCCCAGGATGTGGGTTATGGGGGTGACGATACACGTCTTTTGATGGGCGATGACAATATCGTAAGGGAATATGTCACCATCAATCGCGCTACCACAAAAGAAGAATGGGAAACGGTCATTGGAAACCATAATTACTTGATGGCATATGCCCATGTGGCCCATGACTGCCGCCTTTCCGACCATGTGATTTTGGGAAACGGGGCGACGCTGGGCGGACATACCCATATCGGCGAGTACGCCATTTTAAATGCTTTCCTGGCGGTCCAGCAATTTGTGAGAATCGGGGCCCATGCTTTCCTGGGCGCCAAAGCGGGGATTGACCGTGACGTGCCCCCTTACATGATCACCGCCGGCCCCAGGGCCAAGCTTTATGGCGTCAATCAGAAGGGGCTTTTGAGAAGGGGTTTTTCACAGGAAACCATCGATAGCTTAAAAAAGGCTTACCGTATTTTGTGGCGGCAAAATAAACGGCTGGATGTGGGCATTTTACAGGTGCAGCAGGAGCTTGAAATGATACCGGAGCTCAAAATTCTCCTGGATTTCCTTGCCGGGTCAAAACGGGGTGTGATTCGGTGATAAAGCTTCCCGAGAAAACTATCGGGCTGATTGCCGGCGGAGGGCAGTTTCCGCTGTTGGTGGCGGATGCCGCAAGGAAGCAGGGAACCCGCGTGGTGGCCGTCGCCCACCATGGCGAGACAGACGCCGCATTATCGGACAAGGTGGACGAGATCGTATGGATCAAACTGGGTCAGTTGGGGCAACTCATCAAGACGTTTAAAAAATTCGGTGTCAGTAAAGCGCTGATGGCAGGTTCCATCGCCAAGAAGAAAATGTTTGAGATGCGACCCGATCTGAAGGGCCTGGCCATCATGGGCAAATTGGCGATTTTTCATGACGACGACATCCTCCGTTCGGTCACAGCCGAATTTGCCAAAGAAGGGGTTGAGATTGTCAGTTCAACCCTTTTTTTACCGGATCTTCTGGCGCCTGAAGGTTGCCTGACCAAACGGCAGCCCAGCAAGAGTGAATGGGTGGATATCCGTTTTGGCTGGAAAATCGCCAAGGAGTTGGGACGTCTGGACATTGGGCAGAGTGTGGTGGTTCGGAAAAAGACAGTTCTGGCGCTTGAGGCCATCGATGGTACCGATGCCACCATTCTTCGCGGGGGTGCTTTGGCGAAGGAAAAGGCTGTCGTGGTGAAAGTCAGCAAGCCCCGACAGGATCTTCGTTTTGACGTACCTTGTGTGGGGATGGAAACCATTTCCGTCATGAGGCGGATCAAGGGTGCTGTTCTAGCTGTGGAAGCGGGACGTACACTCATGTTTGACAGGTCGGAAATGGTGAAAGCGGCGGACAGGGAAAAAATTGCCGTGGTGGCCATTGAATCAAAGGGTACTGGAGGGATATAAGCGTGAAACAGAACAAGGTAGGGGCGCCCAGTTCAAAATTGGGTCTTTCGCCCCTACGAGTCGCGGTGATCGGTGTAGGCCATCTGGGTGAGTATCATGTTCAGAAATATAAGGCTATGCCTGGTGTAGAACTCGTAGGTGTTGTGGATGTGGATGGAAAGCGCGTAAAGGAGATTGCCGATCGGTATAATACAACCGCGCACAATGATCACTCCCGCATTCTCTCACAAGTTGATGCAGTGAGCCTGGCTGTTACCACCGAGATGCATTTTGAAGTGGCCAAAGATGTGTTGGCGAACAATGTTCACATGCTCATCGAAAAGCCGATCACCTACGATCTAAAGGAAGCGGATAAGCTGATCCATATGGCCCGTGAAAGGAACCTGGTGTTGCAGGTGGGATTGATTGAGCGATTCAATCCGGCCATCAAAAAGTTGGAACCCCTGCTCAAGAATCCTGTTTTTATCGAATCTCATCGAATGAACCTGTTTACAACTCGGGGGTTGGATGTGGATGTGGTTCTCGATTTGATGATTCATGATCTGGATATTATCCTTCATTTGGTTCAGAGCAAAGTCAAAGAAGTCCATGCGGTCGGTATGCCCGTCATCACGGAAAAAACGGACATTGCCAATGTTCGCCTCATATTCGAAGACGGAACCGTGGCCAATTTGACCGCCAGCCGCGTGTCAGGAAAGATGTTGAGGAAAATTCGCGTGTTCCAGCCGGACGCCTATTTTTCAGCAGACTGCGGAAAACGCCAGCTCACCGCTATCAAGCTGGATGCAACCGCCAAAGATGTCAATGATTTTCCTGAAATTGCCACCAGCAAGGAAAAATATGAAGGGACAGATCCCCTGGCCGATGAAATTTCTTCCTTTGTGTTCGCCGTTCAGAACGGTTCGGATCCCATTGTGACGGGTGAGGATGGACGGAATGCCTTGAGCGTCGCCCTGAGCATTATTCATCAGATTGAGCGAGGCTGTCAGAATTTCGAGCCTATCTGTAAATAGGAAGGATCGCAAACTGGTCGTTGTGGTGGCGGGAGAAGCCTCCGGCGATCTTCACGGAGCGAACCTGGTCAATGCCCTCGCACACCTGTGCCCTGAGGCCCTGTTCTGCGGCATCGGCGGGGATCAAATGGGAAAAGCTGGCGTTGAGCGGTTTGTTGCGTCCGGGGACATGGCGGTGGTGGGCCTCGCGGAAATATTTGGCAAGTTTCGTATTCATGTAAAGGCTGCCAATATCCTTAAGTCTATTTTTAAACATTACCGCCCCGATCTACTGATTTTGATTGATTATCCCGGTTTCAACCTCTACATGGCCCGAATCGCAAAGAAAATGAAGATTCCGGTCCTTTACTATATCAGTCCTCAGGTATGGGCATGGCGGCGCGGCAGGGTCAAAAAAATTGCCAAAAGGGTGGATAAAATGGCGGTTATTCTGCCTTTTGAAAAAGCCTTTTTCCAGAAAAGCGGCATTGACGTGGATTACGTAGGGCATCCTCTGATAGATGATTTTGAAAAAAAAATGGGAAAGGGGCAACTTCCGTCTAAAATCCGCAATCCGCAATCCGCAATCCGCAATCCAACTGTTGGGCTGGTTCCCGGCAGTCGACGGGAAGAAATTTCGAATCTCTTGCCCATCATGATTAAGGCAGGAGAAATCCTGAAAACTGAATATCCCCAGACTCGTTTTGTTCTGCCGCTTGCGGGAACCATTACTCTAAAATGGCTTTCACCCTTTCTTGGCAATACCACGCTGGATATAGAAATCTATCATGAAGGCATCTATGGTGCATTGAATCAGTGTCACCTGGCGTTTGTGACTTCAGGAACCGCAACACTGGACGCTGCCATTATGAATGTTCCCATGGTAGTGGTTTATAAAGCGAAAAAGTTGACCTACGAGGTTGGCAAACGGGCTATCAAAGTACCTTATCTGGGTCTGGTGAATCTTGTGGCGGGTGAAAGTGTGGCACCAGAGTTAATTCAAGACGACGTCACGCCCGAAAAAATGGCAATGGCCGGAAAACGTTTTCTGGCAGATGGTAAGCTGCGGCACCAGACAATTGATAAATTGAAAAGAGTAAAAGAAAATCTCGGCAGGGGAGGGGCGTCTGAAAATACCGCCCGAATTGCCGCTAAGATGATGGGTTGTTCCGGATGAGCGGGAGAGGCGGAGAAAATGTCCAAAACAATCCTTGTTGTCGATGATGAAACCAGTATTTTGCAGTCCCTGGAGGGCATCTTGGCAGATGAGGGGTTTGAGGTCGTCATCGCAGAGAGTGGCCTTGAAGCACTGGTAAAGGTCGAAGAAATGATGCCTGATCTGGTCCTGTTGGACATTTGGATGTCGGGGCTGGACGGTATTGAAACCCTTGAAAAAATGAAAGCCCTTTACCCGAGGCTCCAGGTCATCATGATGTCGGGACATGGCAATATTGAAACGGCCGTCAAAGCAACCAAAATGGGGGCCTACGACTATATTGAAAAACCCCTGTCACTGGAAAAGCTGCTGCTTTCCATTAATAATGCCATGGCCCATGCCCGATTGACGGAAGAAATCCATTTCCTGAAGGAAAAGGAAATGAAGAAACACCACATTGTGGGAGAAAGTAAGACCATGGCGGATCTGAAGGAACAGATTCGTATTGTGGCTCCCACCAACGCATGGGTTCTCGTCTCCGGGGAGAATGGAACCGGCAAAGAGCTCGTTGCCCACACCATCCATCGCTTGAGCCGCAGAAGCGGTAATCCCATGATCGAAGTGAACTGCGCGGCGATTCCGGAAGATCTCATTGAAAGCGAGCTGTTTGGACACGAAAAAGGAGCTTTTACCGGGGCTTCCACCATGCGGAAGGGGAAATTCGATTCAGCCCATGAAGGCACCATTTTCCTCGATGAAATTGGAGACATGAGTCTAAAAGCCCAGTCCAAAACCCTTCGAATTCTTCAAGAGCAGAAATTTGAACGGGTTGGCGGTACAAAGACCATCGAAGTAGATGTTCGGGTCATTGCCGCCACCAATAAAGACCTGGAGAAAGAGATCGAAAAAGGAACTTTCAGAGAGGATCTTTACTTTCGGCTCAATGTGATTCCCATGCGGGTCCCGTCTTTGAGAGAGCGTGTGGAAGATATTCCCAGCCTTGTAAAAGAATTCGTTTCGGAATTCGCGCTGAGTGCCAAAGTGGAGCCCAAAGCGTTTCCTCCGGAAACCCTTGAACTCCTTCAGAAGTATGAATGGCCCGGTAATGTGCGGGAATTGAAAAACCTGATCGAAAGACTCATGATTATGACGCAGAGCGACGTCATTAACCCAAAAGACATCCCGGCACCCTTTAATCAAAGTGTAAAATCCGTGCGAGTCGGCGTGGAGACCGGTTTTAGTTCGGATTCTCTTAAGGAGGCGAAAGGGGAGTTCGAAAAAGCGTTTATTGAGGAAAAGCTCAATGAGTACAATGGCAACATTTCCCAAACTGCTGAAGCCATCGGTATCGAGCGCAGTAACCTCCATAAAAAGATAAAGCAATACAATCTGGGTCGGTAGCTGCTGCGACGGAATTTTGGTCGGTCTGTATTACTCTATCTGCGATTTTGTCCTTATTCCCTTTTTCCAATTTTTGTTTGCCCAATCGAAGCCTCAAAGAGAGCATTGCCTGCAAAGCGTTCAGCGTAGTTTCGGAAAGACTGCGTCGTGAGAACAAAAAGCTCTAACATGAGTAGAAAATTGAGGCCCTCCAAAACAAACTCTCGGCTATCGAAAAACAAGAACGCGGCTTTATGCAATAACTGTTGACGCGAGAAATACGGATCAAGCCATGAAGCTACCCATCAATATCCATGATCTGTTGAACGCCCGAACCGTTGAGTGGGAGCGGCTGGAGTTCAAATCCGGTTGGAATCCAAAGGTCGTTCTGCACACCCTGTGTGCCTTTGCAAATGATTTTCATAATCTGGGCGGCGGTTACATCATCTTAGGCGTAAAAGAGGACAAGGGCAGACCGGTCCTGCCGCCTTCCGGGTTGTCCCTCGATCAAATCGATGCCATTCAAAAAGAGATCGTGGATATGGGCTATCGAATGATTCCCTACTACCATCCCATCATCGCCCCCTGCGAAGTGGGTGGAAAACATATTCTTGTGCTTTGGGCTTCAGGCGGTATGACCAGGCCTTACAAAGCTCCGGTCTCCCTGGCAAAAAAGGAACGGGAATTTGCCTATTACATTCGGAAAGGCTCCGTGACGGTCCGGGCCCGGAATCAGGATGAAACCGAGCTGATGTCCCTGGCAGCCACGGTCCCTTTTGACGACCGCATCAATCAACGGACCACTCTGGACGATCTGGATTTGGGCCTGATTCGCGCTTACCTCAAACAGGTCAGAAGCGATCTCTTTCGGGAATCCGATAAAATGGATTTCAGCCGGCTCTGCAGACAGATGAGCATTGTGGATGGACCGGCCGAATCCTTGTGGCCGAAAAATGTGGGGCTGATGTTCTTTAATGAAGACCCATCCCGGTTTTTCCCTCAGACCCAGATCGACGTGGTCCATTTTCCCGAAGGACCGGCCGCGGATTCATTCACGGAAAAGATTTTCAAGGGCCCGCTTCATGTGATGCTGCAGGAAGCGCTTTCTCACATTCGCGCCATGTTCATCGAGGAAAAGGTCATCAAATTCCCGGATCGGGCCGAGGCGGACCGGTTTTTCAACTATCCTTTCGCGGCCATTGAAGAAGCTTTGTGCAATGCCATTTATCACCGGTCCTATGAAATACGGGAACCGGTGGAAGTGCGGATCATGCCCGATTGCATTACCATCGGCAGTTTTCCGGGGCCGGACCGATCCATCCGCGAACAGGACATGCGCGAATTCCGTTTCCTCTCACGGCGTTATCGAAACCGCAGGGTGGGTGAATTTTTAAAAGAACTGGAGATGACCGAAGGGCGTGGCACCGGAATACCCAAAATCATGCGGGAGATTCAGAAAAACGGATCTCCTGCTCCCATATTCCACACGGATGATGACCGGACCTTTTTCCTGGTCGAGTTTCCTATTCATCCTGTTTTTCCCGATGCCTTGAAAACCACCCCGGAAGTCACCGTGGAAGTCACCGTGGAAGTCACCATGGAAGTGAGAAAGCTTTTAAGGGCTATGAACGGTGAACACACCCGCAGGGAACTTCAAGAGATGCTCAGACTGAAAAATGCGGACCATTTCCGAAAGGCATATCTTTTGTTGGCCATTGAAACCGGAGTTGTGGAAATGACACTGCCGGACAAGCCGAATAGCCGTCTTCAAAAGTATCGGCTCACAGAAAATGGTTGGGCGCTTAAGAGGCTGTTGAAGGAAACAATCCGGGCGGAAACATGAGAATAGAATAAAGCAATAAAACCTGGGTCGGTAGCTGGGTCTATTGAATCACCAGGTTCCAGCCGGAAACGGTCCCGTTTATAATTTGTAGACTTTTGATGCTGGAAGTGGATGTTCGGGTTGTAAAGGTCTCATCCCATCCACCGTCCAATTCAATGCGCCTGGCACTGTCAAGGACCAGGTTCTCATCATAGCTCCCCTGCTGCACTTTCAGGGTGTAATTGATGCCCCCTGCCCAGTCAAAACCTTCTTGAATTCGAGAATAGCAGGGCGTGTGGTTTCCGCAAATGCCATCGGTTGAAATGTAGATAACGGTTTCGAATTCATAGGCACCCAGGTCAGGTGCCGTTCCGGAGGGCCTTATGTTGCCAACGAGGTCCGGGGTGCAGGTATGGGAAGCCGTCCCTGCATCAATGGCAGGGCTTCCCGGTTTCAATTGGTAGTCGGCCCCTGTGGGGTCCTGAAATGTCTGGGTGAGGTTTCCCGGAACCGATTGGGCGTCATGCCCAATGGCTTGCCATCCAGTGAAAAAAAATCCCCCATTGCTCGTTTCAGCCACCTGCCCCTGATCGGGCAGCAAGTTATAGTTGCTTGTGATTTGCAGTTCGCTGGTGCTGCTGGTGGAGGAAAAGCTCGGCACGGATCCTTCGGTGAGAATAATATTGTTGTAGAAGCTGTTTCGGTTGGCGCCGTAGTTGAGGCCGATGCCGTAGTAGGCACCGGCGGGCGTAATGATGGTGTTCTGGATGGCTTCGTTGTCGTTTGAAGGGACGGCTCCATCCTGTTGAAAAAAGGCGATTCCTCTGTAGGTGTTTCCATAAACCAGGTTGTTTTGAAAGGTGGACAAGGTGACGCCATCCAGATTGATCCCGGTGGCCCCGTTATTGTAAATCATGTTGCTGTCCACCAGGGCATAGCTGATGGTGCCGTCACCCCCTGAGTTGATATCCCCGTTCATATGGAGCCCGATGGCGCTATTGTCATGAAGGCGATTCCCTTTGACGGTGGGGTAATCGGAGCTGTCCGCCACATAAATGCCGATGGCCCCGTTGAAAGCTTCATTGCTTAAAAAGGTGACATTATCGCTAAGGGAGCAGAACAGATTGGCGTGGTTGGCGCCCGAAACGGTATTGTTGCTGATGATACACCCTTCTGCATGGGTCAAGCGAATACCACGGCTGTTGGGATCCAACGAAGCATAGACAATCAGATTATCAATGGTGATGTAATCGGCAAAAAATATTTCCAGACAGTTTCTGGCGTTACACGATCTCAGATCGACCACCACACCGGCGCCATTACCTCTAAATGTGATGGGATTTGAAGCGGTGCCGGAAGTGGTGATGCTGATCTGTTGGGCCACGGAGTAAGTCCCCGGGTTGATCAGCACCGTATCTCCCGCCACCACAACACCTGACGCATGGCGGATGGTTTGCCACGGGTTGGCCTGCGACCCGTCGCTTGCATCATTTCCATTTGGGTCCACATAATAGGTGATGCCTCCTGCTGTTGCCCAATGGGGTGTAAGATTTAAGCATTGAGCCATCCCATTTGCCAGCAGGAGTGAAATTAAGCAGACCAGTATGCGCATTAAATGCCCACTTCTTTTTTAAATTGATCGATTCCCATGTCTTCAATCACTTTGGTGAGCCGCCATCTTTTGGGAAAGTCCTTATACCAGTTCATGATCTTGTCAATGGCGGCCATGGCTTCATCATCTGTCAGCTCTTCCGCTACCAGTTGGGCGAGTGCGGGTTTGGACGCAGCATTGCCCCCTACTACAAGCTTCCATCCTTTCTTGCTGCCGATAAGGCCCAAATCCTTGATATAGCTTTCAGCGCAACAATTCTGACAACCGGAAACACCCATCTTAAACTTGCTCGGAAGCGCCATGCCGCAGTACATTTCATCCAGTTTAATGCCGATGCCGACAGCGTCCTGCTGACCCAGGGTGCAGAAGGTTGTCCCCGGACAGAGCTTTACGCTACGAACACACAACCCCACCGGGTTGGCCGATTGCATCCCCAACGCTTCCCATATGGCGTCAATATCTTCTTCCTTAATGCCCACAAGGGCGATTCTGGCAGCACTGGTCAGTTTGACCGCCGCCAGGGAATATTTTTCCGAGATATCGGCAATTTTTCGCAGAACTTCAGGAGTGCACAGGCCTCCTTTAATATCCGGAACGATTGCGTAGGTTTCGCCGTCTCTTTGAATGAGTGCTCCTTTTTCAAGAATGCTTTTCTTCTTCGCCAATTTTTCCTCCTTGAATTTTGGTTTTATAAAAGCGGCCCTACCAGTTGTGCCGCATTTTCAGTGAATTTTTGCACAACAGAACGCTGTCGCCATTCTGCAAGGTTGATCATGCTGGCATGAGACAGGTACTTCATTTGCATTTCCCTGACTTGTTCTGTAAATGCCAGATCATATATAAAAAGGGAGATTTCAAAGTTAAGCCAGAGGCTGCGCATGTCAAGATTGACCGTTCCGAAAACGCTGATTTCATCATCTACGGTAATGGATTTTGTGTGCAGCAGGCCGCCTTGAAATGCTGCGATGCTGACCCCAGCACTCATGAGATTGTCAAAAAGGGAGCGGCTTGCGTAATGGACCAGCCGGGAATCCACTTCCGCGGGGACCACAATGGTGACGTCCACGCCACGGTGGGCGGCTGAAATAAGGGCTGTCATAAGCGATTCGTCGGGTACAAAATAGGGAGTGGTCAACAGCAGTCTTTTTCGTGCTCCGTAGATGGTTGTCAGCAGCAGTTGATGAATAATTTCCGGCCTGATGGCCGGCCCTGACGGTACCACCTGTACCGGGATTGCGCCTTTTTCGCCAATGGATCGAATGTCGCTTGTTTCCTCCAGGGTTTCAAGGCCTTCCCCCGTATCCAGTTCCCAATCTTCTATGAAGGTGCCGGCAAGCGCTTCCACGCTGGGACCTTCCATGCGAATCATGGCATCAATCCATTGGCCCACGCCTTCTTCCTGTTTGAAAAACCGGGGGTCCACCAGGTTTTGGCTTCCCGTGTAGGCGATTTCGCCGTCAATGACAACGATCTTTCGATGATTGCGCAGATCCGCCCTGGTCATCAGCATACGCAGGGGACCCACCGGAAGGGATGCTACAACATGAACGCCTGATTTATGAAGTTTTCGGGCTATCTCGCTCCTGAGAAATTCTTTGCTCCCAACCGCGTCCACCAGTACCCGGCAAGTCGTCCCCCGTTCGGCAGCGCGAACCAGCGCTTCTGCCACTTCGTCAGCTTTTCCGCCCACGGTCCAGATATAAAATTCCAGGTGGCAAGTGCTCTTGGCGCGGTCGATATCTTCAATGATACTGTCAAAAACCGTTTCAAAATGGTCCATGAGGTGTAGTTTGTTGCCGCGCATGGTGGGGAAACCGGCCACTTTCTCAGCATGAAGCTGAAGGGCTTTCATTGCAATAGTCCCATCGGGCGGTTTTTCGCGGCGTGCCCGTTTTTGAAGCGTTATCTGCCAGTTTCGGTATAAATCATGAATTCTGGCGGCACGGGCCAGATATTTCTCCCCGATGCGGCTTTCACCGACAAAAAAATAGAAAACGGCACCGACAAAGGGAACGCTGAAGATGACGGTGAGCCATGCCAGGGATACTCCCACAGGCCGGCGTCGCATGATGACACGGATGGAAAGCCCGATGACAATAATCCAGTGGGCCGTGAAAAACAGGGTGGTGGTCAGGGTGAAATCCATCATGGCAAGTAACCAGGGTTTTCAGAACAGAGGGCAGTTCGGGCCTATGGTATTCGGTGGGGCGTAAAAATCAACAAAAAAAGGGATTTTCAGATTTCTCCCAAATCCAATCCAGGTCAATATCCTCAATTCTGGCTACTTACGTGAACGAGATCCGCCGGATATGCCCCCCAGCATACCGCGCAAAATCTGCCGGCCGATCTGTCTGCCGACGGTGCAAGCCGCTCTTGGATCTTCCTATTGGTGATACCGGCCATGGCCAAGCCAGCGACATCACCTTTTACATCTGTCATGAATACGGGGACACCCAGACGCGAAAAACCCTCTGCCAGGACCAGGAGGGAAACAGTTTTGCCGGTACCGGTAGCCCCCGCGATCAGGCCGTGGCGATTGCCGTATTTGGCGCGCAGGTGAACGGGTTGTTCGCCCTTGCCAATAAGTATCTGCTTCACGTGCTGCCTCCGCTCGAAGATGTGCACAATGCTTTATTATAGCATAATGCCGGTCTCACTTGAGGAAATTTTTGGGGAGTATCCGCTTATTAATTTCTAATTTTCTGAAACCATTTTTTTCACTGATGGAACAAGCGATTCAAATAGTTTCGGAAAGTCCTTTAAGAAACATCAGGACCGCCTTGTTGGCCGTATGGGCCTGCTCCACCAGGAATTGATGTCCCCCTCCGGGGATGATGCTAAGTTGCGCTTCAGGGATTCTTTCTGCCAGGACTTTCGAGTTTTCAGGAGCAATGAGAAGATCCTCTGCTCCGGTGATTACGAGGGTCGGTGCCTTAATCCGGTGTAGCCGATCCCATGTATCATGCTCTTTGATCGCTCCCCATTGTTGCAGCAGGACCTTGGCTTCCGGTGGGAATCTTGCGGAAATCTGCTGATATTCCCGGACTATCTCCGGAGCCTTGGAAAGGGTATGGGCTGCAAAAAGGCATTTTCCGGCTTTCCGGGCCGCCTCCGGGCTTGCGGTGGCGATAAATTCGGAAAACAGAGCACGGATTTCCTCGCTCGGCGGCACAGCCTTGGCCCCACCACAGTGGGTGCAGGCCAGTACAAGGCCGTGAACTTTGTGGGGAAACCGCAGGGCGAGCTCCTGTGCAACCATTCCCCCCATGGACAGGCCCATGATATGGGCTTTCGGAATACCGACTGCATCCATAAGCGCTGCGGTATCTTCCGCCATCATGGAAATGGTGCAGGGAGTGTCCGGTTTATCGGACCGGCCGATTCCCCGATTGTCGTATGAGATCACTCGAAAGGAGGAAGAAAAGGCGGGGATCTGTGGGTACCAGTGATCCGCATTGCTTCCCAAGCCCCGGATCAGCACCAGTGGATGTCCCACACCATGGGTATCATAATAAAATGTGATGTCGCGTACTTTGACCTCAGGCATGAAAAATACCCCCTTACTCACCTTCAATTTTAAACTTCTATTTAACTTAGAATGCACAGAGAAGAAAAATTCTTCATTTTCAATATCCGGGTGTTGGCGATCCGCTTTTGTGCGCAAAGCCCCATGAAAAGGAAAGGCCGAATTCTTCCGCTCCGCCGATCCGCACACCTGCCAGAAATGCGCCGGCCTGCCACTCTTTCATGCCCGCCTTGGTAACCAGGTCGCTATAGAATTTCACATCGACCCGTTTTCGCTCGATGTGGTTTCCCGGTTCCCCATATCCATAACAAAGATCATGGGGCAGGCAGCATTTATAGGTGATATCCCGCCAGTCGCAGGCCGTGAAAAGCCCCATGATTTCGTCGGGAAGACACGAGCATCCGTCAAATTTCCACGGAATGTACTGTCAGGGTGGTTTGCGATGCGGTCGATGAGGTAATCGAGTTCGAAATGACGGCACAGATCCAGCGCCTGGTCCGTGGTGACCAGGGCGCCTAATTCCGGATATTCCATTCTCTTAATCCTCCACTTCAAATGAGGCGCCGTCCGCTTTGAGGCTGTCAATGACTTTTAACGCTCGAATCAGACGTCCTGAGTACACGTCAACATTGCCAGGGCCGTTGTAAACCCTGGTAAAGGCCCGCCAGTCTTCCGCCTGTATAAACCTTAACAGGTTGTTGGCGACTGCGTATCCAAAGAATCCCGCGATCTGTTCTTCGCAGGATCGCTGAAAGGCGAGCACCATATCCTTTGGGCTTGAATGGTCCGTGACCCGCCAGTTGAATCCCATGAGCTGCGGCAGACCGTAACTACACGAGGAAAGTGCGGCTTCTTTATCCACGCCGTAAGCCCTTGAGAAACTGAGCCATTCCTGTCGCTGCCCGCCACGCTTCCCCGGCACGTCGCGGCCGGACCTGCGCCTGAAGACATGGGGTTCATAACGGATGATCAAAAGCCCTGTGGCCGGATCATAGGCGCTTCCCGATTCCACGGAAAAGACCGCCAGCGCACTGTCGGTTGAAAGGCCGTTGGCCAGGGCTTGCCGGCCTACGGCTTTGCCGTAACGGTTCCAGAGATGGCAGATTCGCTTTTCTTCGGCGGTCCGGCCCATGATTTTCGGACCCGGCGGTTCGCTGACAGGCGTCTCTGAAGGTTTGAATACCAGATCATCCCCGACTTTCAGCAGGACATCCTGAGAGGGGAGGGCGTATTGATTTCGAAGATGTTTGAGGGTATGGGGCCCGAGCTTGCCGTCAACGGGAACAACGACTGCCATTTGTTGAAAATCCTCGACGGCCTCTGAGAAAGAGATCCAGTCAATGCCGTCCAGTTCATTCTCCTCCAGCATTTGGTCGCGGTCAAGGTCCCCTTTCAGAAGGATGGCATAACCCTGCCATTCCGAGGGGATATCGATCAGATGCCAGCGCTTCCCCACGGCATTTCGATTGTAGGTGGCGGGTGATGACATGATCCGTTCTCCTTTATCCAGTTAAAGCCTTCCGATGACATTTCGTCCGATGATCATTTTTTCGATTTCTTTGGCCCCTTCGTAAATTTCGAGTACCTTGGCGGCCCGGTAGAACCGTTCCACGTCCTGTTCGTTGAAGTAGCCGTAACCGCCGTGAAGCTGAAGCGCTTCATCTACCACTTCCACGGCGATTCTCCCGGAGTACATTTTGGCCATGGCGGTGACATTGGTATCGCTTTTTCCCTGATCCAGGAGCGTACAGGCCTTGTGGGCCAGAGTCCTGGCCAGTTCCACCCGGGTGGCCATGTCCGCGATTTTAAACTGGGTGGATTGAAAGGATCCCAGCTTCCGGCCGAACTGTTCGCGGTTGCGGATGTGCGTGACGGCCAGATCCAACGCTCCCTGGGCCAGACCCACCCCGTGGGCGGCGACATAGGCCCGGGACCGGTCAAAAAAGGCCATGAGCTGTGCAAATCCGTTTCCCCTTTTCCCCAGCAGGTTTTCTTCGGGTAACCGAACATCAGAGAAGAAAATGTTGGCCGTGTTGGAGGCGCGAAGCCCCATTTTTCCGTGCAGTTGATCCGCTTCGTAGCCGGGCCGGTCGGTTTCCACAATCATAATGCTGTGCCGTCCGCTTCTTTTTTTGACCTCCGGTTCCGTCAGACAGAAAACCAGGATGAAATCGCCTACCGACCCGTTGCCAATCATGACTTTGCTGCCGTTGACGCGATAGCCGTCGTCCTCCGAAAGGGCGGTTGTGGCAGCCGAAAGCGTATCGCTTCCCGCATCCGGTTCCGTGATGGCAAACCCCATGATCGATTGTCCTTCCGCCACAGCAGGAAGGAATTTTTGTTTCTGTTCTTCAGTACCAAACAGCAGCAATTCCTCGGCGCCAAAGGTCACGGAACAAAGTTGCTGCGCCAGGCCGGGATCCACCCGCCAGAACTCTTCCAGGATGATGGCGTGTTCCAGAAACCCCATGCCGGCGCCGCCGTAGGTTTCATCGATGAATACACCCAAAAAACCCAATTCGCCGGCTTTTTGAACAAGCTTTCTAGGGAATGTTTCATTTTGGTCGCATTCGGCTGCAATATCCTTCAGTTCACCCAGTGCAAACTCCCGTGCGGCCTGCCGGATATCTTTTTGTTCTGAAGAAAGTTCAAAATCCATTTTTTGCTCCTCGATGGTTTCTGTTGGTTTTTAGGAAGAGGGGGACTCTTTTTTAAATTTTTTGATGATTTTGGGGATGAAGAAGGAAAAGATGAACAGGCCCACTGAGAAAAAGACCTTGAAAGAAATCAGCTCACCCCAGTTTCCCGAAGTCCAGACATCCTTGAGGGTCCCAATGAAAAAGGTGAAGATGAAAGTGCCGACAATGATGCCCAGGCCCGTGCCGAAGAAATAGTCCCGGAATGTAACCTTGGTGAGCCCCATTCCGAAGTTCATGGGGGTAAAGGGAAAATAGACGAGCCGCAGGTAAAGAACCGTTGCAAAACCGTTTTTCCGAATGGCGTCATCATACTTTTTAAGACGGTTGCCGATGAGCGATGCGGCAAACTCCCGGCCCAGGGTCCGGCCGATGAAAAATGCGGCGCTGGCGCCCGCCATGGCGCCGATCCATACATAGACGAAGCCGTAATAGGGTCCGAAGATGGCCGCGCCCAGTCCGGTCAAAAGGGTCCCCGGCAAAAAAAGGCATACCCCTGCCGCATAGAGCAGCATATATGCCAGAGGCGCCCAGGCGCCTGCCGCTTCAAGCAGCTTCCCCAGAGCATCGGCGTTCAGGTATTCCCTTATGGGTGTAAACCTTGCGACGGCAATGGCAACAAGGATAAAGGCGACCAGTACGGCCGCTTTTAGAAAGGCCTTTTTCTGAACTTTCGACTTTTTCGGGTGTGGTTCGTTCAAAGCAGGTCCGAAATTTCATGAGTATTTAGAATGCCGGCGGGATGGGCTCCTAAAGATTCGGATGACCTCTTTTGATGACCCCTTTTTTCAATCGAATCCTAATCCGTTCCAAAAGTTTTTCACGATCCACCGGTTTTTCAAAGAATTCATCAACACTGAAATAGTCGTCATCGCCCCATTTGTCAATTTGAATCCCCATTTCATCGCCGATTCCCGATATGCCGATGATGGGAATGCCTTTGAGGCCTGGATCGGATCGAATGGCTTTGCATACATCCAGCCCGGAATAGGTGGTCTCCATCATGATATCCAGAAGGACAAGGTCCGGATGGACCGCTTTGATCAGATCAAACCCTTTCTGGCCGTCATCGGCGGTTTGCACCTCAAAGCCATTTCGTGTCAGGAATGTTTCCATGGTGAAGAGTAGATCATGATTGTCGTCCACGATAACTATTTTCGCAGTTTTTTCCATGTAATGTTCCTCTTTTTTAAAGCTTTGGCTGTTTTATCGCCAAAATTACCCTGAAAGTACTTCCTTTTCCGGGGGAAGACAAAACTTCAATTCTTCCGCCATGGTCACGCACAATCTTATCCGCCACAAAAAGCCCGAGCCCGGTACCATCACTTCCCTTGCTCGAATAGAATTCTTCAAATATTTTATCAATCTTTTCTTCATCCACTCCGATTCCGTTGTCTTCCACCTCAAACATGCAACAATATCGGTCGTGGAAACCGGTCCTGACCACTACGCTGTGAGAATCTTTGAATTTATCCTGCTTACAGGCCTCCAGCCCGTTCCAGATGAGGTTGCTCAATACCCTTCGCATACTGGCGGAATCCAGGTTTACCGGAGGCAGGGCCGGATTTGAAAAATATTCAAGTCTGATGTCCATGTCGGCCGCCTTTTCCCGGAACAAGCCGACCACATCCCTCACAATTTCCGCGGGGGAGACCTCATGGCATTTTATATCCCGTTTTTTAGACGAGTAAAGAATATTTTGCGCGATATTGGAAATCTCGCCGATGTTTCTTTTTACAATATCCCACCCTCTGGAGGCAAGGGCTATATCGCCATCCTTTAACCCCTCTTCAATGACATAGCTTCCCCCATTAATGCCTTCCAGCATGTTTTTCATATCGTGGGAAAGCACTGCAATGGATTGTCCCAGAAACGTCAGCTCCTTTTGCAGTTTCTTCACCTTGTTAATGTTGGTGGACATCTCCATAACCGCTTCCACATTGCCCAGCATATCCAGGACAGGCACTGAATACACAACCAGTTGGGCCACTTCTCCATCGGATAACTGAACGGTCTCTTCACTGACATGAATTTGTTTGTCATTAAAGGATTCGCGCACGGGGCAGGCTTCGCAGATTTGATCACTGCCTTTATAGGCCAAGTGGCAAGGACTGCCCACGCGTTCCCCAAAATCTTTCCTGAAATTTTCATTGGCAAAAAGGATGTTCATGGAAGGGTCCTGAATGGAAAGATAGCATGGCAACAGGTCGATGATGCCTCTGTAGCCTAAATCAAGAAGGGTCCTGCTGATTTGTGCGGAGCCAGGCATGTTTTCTGGTGAACGGTTCATGTCTTTGAATGATTCATCCGGGGTTTCATGTGCTTTAGCGCTGCAAGGGGCGTTTGAAATGCGTGCTCAGTGCTTTTTTACGGCTTTCTTGGAACCGGACTTTCCAGAACCTTTGCCCCTCTTTTGAGGGACCGATTTACATAAATGACACAATGATCACAGGAATCATCACAACGGGTCTCCTCAGCCTGTCGGGTTTCATAACAGGGTCTGTAAGGGGATTTATAGGCGGAGCAATCTTCCTTGGCATCACAGTCAAAGACGTTCCAGCAGGGAGCCAATTGGACCAACCGTCTGAGGCAAGGCAGTGTGAACCCCTCATTGTGAATCAAATGGGAAATCTGCCGTATCTGAGCGATATCAAAATCGGAGTATATGCGATTGTTGGTATTGGCTTCACGCCTCGGTTTCACCAGCCCCATTTTTTCGTACTCACGTATGGTCTTCTGGGAGAGATTCACTTCTCTGGAAACGGTGCTGATGAAATATCCCGAAGATTCCTCATCGAGAGCGCTTTTTTTCTGTTTACGGTGCAAATTCGTCCTCAAACCATTTTACAATAATGATAGGAAAAACCTTAAATTTTATTTCAGACAAGCTTCAATGGCTTCCAAGAGTTCATCCGGCTCGGCCGGTTTTTCGATGTAAGCCGCGGGTTCCGGTATTTTTTCCCCTTTGTATTCATCCAGGACTTTTTGGGAATGGAAAAAAGTTTTCCTGGAAAGGGCCGAAAGCATGATAACGGGAATATCTTTCAAGTCAGGATCGGTTTTAAGTTCACGATACATTCCGATACCGCTTTCGTTGGGCATCATCACGTCCAGTATGACCACGGAGGGTTTTTCCCTGCGGGCAATCACCATGCCTTCTTTTCCATCCACGGCGGGAAGGGGTTTAAATCCACTCGTCTCCAAAAGCGTACTCACAAAAGTTCTCACATCCAACTCATCATCCACGACCAGGACTTTTTTTGCCATTTCTCCACTCCTTCATCAATAGGGTCCCACTGCCGACAGGTTTTAGGGTTTTTGGCTTCAGCCCGCCGGCTCAATACATATTGCCGGGCAAAGTAAACTGATTGACCGGATTTCTGATGGCAATCACATGGCAGTGGGCATATTTGCTGACGCTGCCAACAGTGCTTCCATGTTCAATTCTTTCCGCTTCGGATTTTCCAAGAGCACCCATGACGATCACATCAATTTTATGCTTTCGAGCATAACGGATGATTTCAACATCAGGGGATCCGCTCTTGATCACAAATTCATAGTCC
>JGI11705J14877_10000375_pt1 | contig 28485 bp, 33 predicted proteins | sample Etolaghawater15m_FD_14877 | JGI IMG/M metagenome (IMG submission 14877)
TCATTAAAATCAAACTGTTGATTCTCTTTTAATTCTTCCATCTATATCAATCCTTATATATTTTATTATATCAGACTGACACAGAATTTTTAACACTCCCGTGTCCCCAGAAAAACAAACCACTTAGTTTAATATTCTTATTCCCCAAGTTTTCATATATAGACAAATATAGTAAGTTTAGGGGATTGTGTATTTATCAATATTGTTATGAGAGCTTTTCAAATAGTTCATCATCAAACCATTTGTTCATATCTTCTCTTATGTTTTCTTTTTGTGCTAGTAGGTCATCTCTTGTGGCTATCAAATCATCATCTTGAAAACTATCTAAATTAGTCTCAAGACCCATTAGTTTATAGATTTCTTTAATCAATTCTTCTCTATTAATAGTTTCATTTTCCATTGCTTTAGCTTTCTTTGTTTAATTTATTTAATATTTGAGATACATACAAGTCTATTTTTTTACTATTGAAATCTTTGTCATTTGAAATACAACATCCACAGGTATTACCTGCGTCTGTTTTTTCTTTTATATCATCTATTGTATTTGCATCTTTGCACTCTATTGCATGTGCAATTTCACCAAGAGTTACTTGATTACATTTACATACTATATGAGATTTTGAAAAATTTGCCAATATTATTTACCTAAATGCTCTTTAATAATTTCATATGCTTCATTTATATCTTGAAGCTTTGTATTTGCTTGATCAATTGTAGCTTGATCTGCACCTTGACCAGTCACTATATCAGGATGGTATTGTCTTACAAGTTTTCTATATTTTTTCTTTATGCTTGCAAAATCTTCATCTTTTGTAGCCTCTAGTCTTTTATATGCATCATCAATAGATGTTTTTTGCGATGCTGCTCTATTTTTATAGAATATTTCAAATTGATTTATCATATTTTCAAAATCAGTTCTTTTGATCTCTAGAGCATTCGCTATATCTTCTGTGATCATTAGTTCTGTTTGGGAGAAGTCACCATCTATAAATGCTATATTCAAAAGGTATTCCATAACTTTTAATCGTTTATGATAATCTCTTTTTGTTAACTTTAAATATTTCGTAGCAATATCAATAGTATTGTCAAAACTCTCTTTTTCTTTTGCGTATATAGATTTTAATTGATCTCTAACCTCTTCACTATTAGTGAAATGTGATGATATATCTGTAAAAGTATGTTTTAATACTTCAGCTTCTAGTTCACATACTTGACCATCTGCTTTAGCAACTTTTGCCATTAATGCTACGAGTAAACCTGCTTCATGATCAGCAATATTACCATCAAACTTTTGTTTCACATCTAACTTGATATTATTGTAGTCCTCAGTTTTATAACTTCTTGATATTAAATATAATATAACTCCCACAAATAGTAGTACAATCAATTTCATTGATAAATCCTTTAAATAATAGCAATAATTTTATCTAATTTTAGGTAACATGTATCTTTAAATAAAGAATATACTAATACAGGAAGATATATGTTTGGAATGGGATTTATGGAAATATTGCTAATCGCGATTATTGCGATTATTGCTTTAGGACCTGAAAAATTGCCAAGTGCTATGGTTGATATGGCAAAAATGTTAAAAAAGCTTAAAGGTGGCATCGATGATGCTAAGTCAACTTTAGACAATGAATTAAATATTAGTGAGATGAAGAGTGAAGCAGATAAGTTAAAAGCTCAATTATCATATTCAACAGATTCATTAAACTCTGGACTTGATTCAATCCTTGGAGATGAAGCTGATGATGACGATGATGAAGAGGTAAAAAAACCAAAGAAAAAATCTAAAGTATCATTTAAAGATAAAAAAAAGAAAATTAATTCAGAAGATGAGGAAGCTTAATGTTTGAAGAGTTAAAACCTCATATTGCTGATCTTCGAAAAAGGTTAACAATATCTTTAGCAGTGTTATTTGTAGCTTTCTTTGCTTGTTTTGCTGTTTATGAACCGATTTTAAATTGGATGATGGTTCCAGTAAATGCAGTACTTCCTAAAGGTACGACTATGGTTGCTATAGAAGTTCAAGAAACATTCTTCACTGCATTAAAAGTAGCATTCTTTAGTGGATTTATAGTGTCATTACCTGTAATATTTTGGCAATTTTGGTTATTTTTATCACCAGGGTTATATGCAAATGAGAAAAAATTTATTATTCCATTTGTATTTTTTGCAACATTAATGTTTTTAATTGGTGCAAGTTTTGCATACTATATTGTTGTACCTATCGGGTTTGACTTCTTAATTAACTTTGGTAATACTGTAGTAAATGTAATGCCAAGTATTGGTAAATATGTAGGATTCTTCACAAAATTATTATTTGGATTTGGTGTAGCATTTGAATTGCCTGTAATTACATTTTTCCTTGCAACTATTGGAATGGTAACAGATAAATCTCTAAAAGACTTTTTTAGATATGCTATTGTATTAATTTTTATCCTTTCAGCGCTATTAACTCCACCTGATGTATTAACTCAATTTTTGATGTCTGGTCCATTAATTATCCTTTATGGTATATCTATTATGATTGCTAAAGCTGTAAACCCTTATAAAGAAGAGGATGATGAAAGTGATGAAGAGGAAGAAAATTAATTCTTTAGACCATACTCAAACTAATAGCTATGACTTTACACTACCAAGTAATCTCATAGCTAATCATCCAGTATCACCTGCTGACCATGCAAAGCTTTTAATATATAATCGTCAAACTAATACTATTATTCATGAGACATTTAAAAATATAATCAAATATTTACCAGATAATACATCTATATTTCTCAATGATACTAAAGTAATAAAAGCAAGAGTCTTTGGTAAAAAGGATACTGGTGGTAAGGTTGAATTACTTTTAAATAAGCCATTAGCAAATGACACTTATTCTGTATATATCAAAGGAAAAGTACATGTAGATACTATACTATATTTTGATCAAGGACTTAAAGCAAAAGTTGTTGAGTTAGTTGAACATGATGGCAGTAGGGTAGTTAAATTTTCAAAAGATAATCAAACAATTTTATTTGAAGAGTTAGTTAATACTCTTAATAATATTGGTCATATACCTTTGCCTGTATATATCAATAGAGAAGATGAAAAGTCTGATGAGAAAGACTATCAAACATTATTTGCTAAAAACTATGGTGCTGTAGCAGCTCCAACTGCTTCTTTACATTTTACACCTGAACTATTACAAGAGTTAGATGATAAATTTGATATTAATTATCTTACACTTCATGTAGGAGCTGGTACATTTAAGCCAGTTGATGTAGAAGATATAGCAAAGCATAATATGCATAGTGAATATTTTAATATATCTAGTAGCACTAAAGATGCTTTAGATGACAATAAAACAATGAAAATGGCTGTAGGTACAACTGCAACAAGAACTTTAGAGTATTTTTCTAGAACAAATCTTCTAAGTGGTGAATGTGATCTATTTTTGAATCCAAATAATAAACCTCAATTAGTTGATATACTATTGACAAACTTTCATCTTCCAAAGTCTACACTTATTATGCTAGTGGCATCTTTTGTAGGTTTAGAAAAGACATTAGAATTATATGATGAAGCAATTAAAAATGATTATCGTTTTTATTCATATGGCGATGCAATGTTAATAATATAAGGAGTTTAAATATGTCAAATATCTATATACTAAGTGATAAAAAGGTTAAAGGCGCAATAAATTTACCTGTATTTGAAATAGAATTTATAGCTCAAGATATAGACCTAAAATCATATGATGCAATTATTTTTACTTCTAAAAATGGTATTTATTCAATTGATAGTTTTAATCAAGATTGGAAAGATATACCATCATATGCAATAGCACCTCTTACAGCTGATGTAATCAAAGAATATGGTGGAAAGCTAGTTTATACTTCATCTCAATCTTATGGAGATGACTTTGCACAAGAATTAATACCTATTTTAAAAGATAAAAAAGCAATCTTTTTACGAGCACAAAAAGTTATCTCAAATTTGGATGGTATATTAAAAGATGCTGGTATTGATTTAGTAGATATAGCAATATATAAAACTGTTATCAAAAAATCAATTGATAAGTCACTACAGCCACCAAAAGGTTCTACTATTATATTCTCATCACCATCTACTATTGATGGATTTTTCACACATTTCACTTGGGATGATAGCTATAAAGCAGTTGCAATTGGTAGAGTAACAGCAGCACATTTACCAAATGAAATTGATTGCAAAGTAGCACCTAAGCCATCATTACCAGGATGTGTTGAATTTGCTAGTAATTTATAAATCCATTAGTAAAGTTTAGTTAAAATATACTTTCTAAGTGGTTCGGGATTCCTAAATAATTCGGGTCCGATACAGTTTTTTTGTCAAAAATGTTCTATTGTGGTGTGTAGCGCTTAATTTAGATGCTCCTAAAACAATATTCTTATGACAGTTGTTGGCTTTTGTGGGCCACCTTATTAGTTAACGGCCACTTGGTATTTACTATTTATTAAGTTCTATATTTTAGGATTTAATAAATAACAAATAATTAAGGATTTTTATGAATATTTTAATACTAGGTTCAGGTGGCCGAGAGTATTCTATTGGTTTAGCAATATCAAAAGAGGAAGAGTCTCATGATATTACTTTTTGTCCAGGTAATGGTGCAACTGATCAAATTGGTTCAAATATCAATATAAAAGATTATAATGAATTAGCACAATGGGCAAAAGACAACAGTATTGATCTTACTATTGTAGGACCTGAAGCTCCACTTGTAGATGGTGTTGTAGATATTTTTAAAGATAATGGTTTGACTATATTTGGACCATCTGCTAAAGCAGCACAACTTGAAGGTTCTAAGGTATATATGAAAAATATACTTAAGAAATATAATATTCCTACAGCTGCGTTTATAGAAACACAATCACAAGATGAAGCTAATAACTTTATTGATACTATGACAAAAACTCCTATTGTTGTAAAGGCAGATGGTCTTTGTGGTGGTAAGGGTGTTATTATTGCTACAAGTAAAGATGAAGCTAAAGAAGCTGTAAGAGATATGTTATCTGGAGAAAGCTTTGGTGATGCAGGAAATGCCGTAATTGTTGAAGAATATTTAGATGGATACGAATTATCTATTTTTGCTATTTGTGATGGTGATAACTATGTAGTATTACCAGCTGCACAAGATCATAAAAGAATAGGGGATGGAGATACTGGACCAAATACTGGTGGTATGGGTGCTTATGCTCCAACTCCACTTGTAAATGATGATATCTATCAAAAAGTTGAAGATAGAGTAATTAAACCAACTTTAGAGGGTATGAAACAAGAAGGTGCACCATTTGAAGGTGTATTATTTATTGGTGTAATGGTAGTTGATGGTGAACCAATTATACTTGAATATAATGTACGATTTGGTGATCCAGAATGTGAAATCTTAATGCCATTATTAGAAACTCCTGTGTCAGACTTATTTTATAAAGGTGCTACAAAACAACTTGATAAACTTGATATTAAAATTAAAAAACAATATGGAGTAGCAGTAGTAATGGCAAGTCAAAACTATCCATATAGTTCAAGCCCAGCTGCAGAGATTATTGTAGATGATATCCATGATGAAGATATTTTAAATAATACTCATATTTCATATGCAGGTGTATCAAAAGAAGATGATAAATTATTTGCTACAGGTGGAAGAGTACTTTTATGTGTAGGTTTTGGTGATGATATTAGATCGGCAAGAGATAGAGCATATGCTTTATGTGGTCAAGTACACTTTGCAGGCAAGAAAATTAGAACTGATATCGCTTATCAGGCACTAAACTAAGGAAAATATTTGGATCACAATATTGATATAGATAAACTTGAGTTAGCAAATACAAGAGATAGAGCAACTGCATTTATTATAGATGATTTATTGATTACATTTGTAGCATTAATTATGTTATGGGATCAAATAGCAGCTACAAATGGTGAATTTATAGATGTATTGACATTATTAAATGGTGCATTTTTACAAATTGTTTTAATGAAGCTAGCATATCAAACATTCTTTATTTGGTATTATGGTGCAACTATTGGAAAATCTATTAAAAAACTAAGAGTAATTGATTTTAATAATTTTGGTAGAGTTTCATTTATGCAGGCATTAGTTAGATCATCTGGTAGAATTATCAGTGAATCATTTTTCTACATAGGATTCTTGATTGCATTTTACACTGATAGTAAACAAACATTCCATGATAAACTAGGGAAGACATTAGTTGTTAATGCTTAGATTTTTATTTTTATTTGGACTATTCTTTACACTAAGTAGTTTTGCTAAAGATATTAGCAATAAGGAAAATGTTCAAATATTAGCTAAAAATTTAAATCATAAAGGGGATATAGTACGAGCATCTGGGGATGTTTTAGTATTCTCTCCTAGCTATTATATTACAGCTAAAGAACTTATTTATAATAAAAAGAATAAAACTCTTGAACTTTTTAATAATGTAAATATACTTAAAGATAATAAGCTTTTATCTGTCACAGATTATGCTTTCATAGATTTTAAAAATGATACAAGTTTAAATAAGCCTATTTTAATGCTAGACAAAGAGACAAATCTTTGGATTAATGCTGCTCAATCAAGGCAAGAACAAACTTTACATTCTTTTGATTCAGCTACATTATCTAGTTGTGATTGTGATTCTCCATTTTGGAGTATAGGTTTTAGCTCAGGTGATTATGATACAGAGGAAAAATGGGTAAATACATATAACTCTAGACTTTATGTAGGTCCTGTGCCAATTTTTTATACACCTTGGTTTGGATTCTCTACAGACAATCAACGAAGGAGTGGTTTATTGCAACCTACAGTAGGTTATGATAAATCAGAAGGTTTATTATATACACAGCCTATATTTATTGCGCCAAAAGCAAATTGGGATATAGAATTCACTCCGCAAATTAGAGCAAGAAGAGGTTCTGGACTATATGCTAATTTTAGATATAAAGATACAGAAAATTCATATTTAAAATTAAAAACTGGATATTTTAGAGAGCAAAGTGACTTTAAAGATGAAAATAATATTGAAAATATTTCCCATTATGGTTTAGATATAGATTATTATAATACTAAATTGTTATCAAAGGGTGATGATCAAGATGGTTTATCAATAAAATTAAGTGGATTAAATGATATAGGATATAGAAGTTTAGAAAATACATCTGACTCTATATATAATATTTCAAATAATATCATTACATCTGAAATAGATTATTTTTATAATACAAATAAATATTTTGGATATACAGAATTTAAATACTTTAAAGATGTTAGTGCTAATGCAGATCAAGATAGTATACTTCAACAGTTACCAAAAATTAAACTTCATAGTTATTCAAAAGAAATAAAAAATACGGGAATACTTTATTCTGCTGATTTAACATATATGAATGAAATAAGAAATACAGGTGTATCTGCTAATACTTATAATGTTAATGTACCATTAAGTTATAACTTTTCAATGTTAGATGATTTTATTAATGTTAATTTACAAGAACAAATTGGGGCATCATTGATTAAGTATAGTAATACTAATACATATAATGATGCTACATTTTTAGAAAATAAACATATTATAAATATATCAACAGACTTAATTAAACCATACAAGGACTACTTGCATACATTTAATTTACAATCTACAATTACAATACCAAATATTATAAAAGAAGATGGAGATATTTATTTTAATGATAATGATGATATTAACTTAAAACCATTTAGTCAAACAAAAGCTAAAGAACATGTTACATTTAAACTAAATCATTCTTTTTATAGCAAAGATAGTTTACAACAAATAATAAACCATAAAATAGATCAATCTATAAATTATAAAGCAAGTGGTGATGATAGATTATCTGATCTTGGAAATGAATTAATATATTATTACGCATATGGTCAAATATCAAATAAACTTACTTATAATCATGCTAATAGTACAATTGAATCTTCTTCAACAAGCTTCAAATTTAATCATAATGATATCTCGTTAAGTTTAAGTCATACAGATACTCAAAATTTAGAAGCATTAAACTTTACTGTATCTAGCAAGTTTAACAGATACTATACATTACAGTATAAAGAAAATTACAACTTAGATGATTCAATAAGTAATATTAGAGAATATTCTTTATATATAAATAAACGATGTTGGGGACTTAATATAAAGCTTGCCGATAACCTTGTAGCTGCACCTACTACAAGTAGTAATGCAATTAGACAAAACATTATATACTTTTTATTTACTATGAAGCCAATTGGTCAGTTTCAACAACAATATGTTATAGATGATACACAAGGTAACTAGATGACAAATAAGCTTTTTAAAGATAGACATGATAGTGCCAAACAGCTTATTGATATACTACCAATTGATAATATGTTGCAAGAGGAATGGATTGTTACATCATCTTCTAGTGGTGGGATAGATATTGCAGTAGAGGTAGCTAAAGTTTTAAATGCTACAGCAACAGATGTAATAATTACAGAAAAAATATTTACGCCAAATAATAATTCATGTGAAATTGCTATTATAAGTGAGACAGAAGAGCTTGTAGTGCATGAAGAGCTCATGAAATCATTTGATCTAAAACTAAATGATATATTTATAGATGCAAAAGAGATATATAATAGTAAAATTAAAAACTATATCAAAACATATAGGGATGGTAAGTCTCTTGAAGATGTAAGTAATAAAAATGTATTAATTGTAGATGAAGGATTAAATACTGGACTTACCATGATGGCTTGTATTAAAACTATGATTAATCTAGGTGCAAAATCAGTATCTGTTGCAGTGCCAATACTTCCTGAGTCTATTATAGGAGATATTGAAGCAATTGCAGATGATCTATATTTTAAACACTCTATACCACACTTTGTCTCTATAGATTTTTACTATGAGAAATTAGAAAATAAAGATAAAAACTAACAAATTAAGGAAAAAAATGTCAATACTATGTGAATTAAATTTAAATAATCAGAATGAAACTTTCGAGTTTGAAAAAGTTGCAAAACAAGCTAATGGATCTGTATTATTCCAAACTGGTAAAACTGTAATATTAGCATCAGTAGTTAGTGAGTTTGACAACCCTGTAAGTGAGGATTTTACTCCACTTACTGTTCAATATATAGAAAAAACATATGCAAATGCAAAGATCAATGGTGGTTTTATTAAAAGAGAAGGTAAGCCAAGTGATTTTGAAACTTTAACTTCAAGAATTATTGATAGAAGTTTAAGACCACTTTTCCCAAGTGGTTATGTATATCCAACTACTATTACTGTAATGGTATTAAGTGTTGATTCAGATGCAGACTTACAAGTTTTAGCATTAAATGCAGCTTCTGCAGCATTATACTATTCAAATATCCCTGTTAATAAAAGTGTTGCGGCTGTAAGAATAGGTCAGATTGACAATGAACTTGTTGTAAATCCTTCATTAAAACAGCAAGATAGTTCTACATTGGATTTATTTATTGCTGGTACATTAGATGAACTATTAATGATTGAGATGAAAACAACAGCATCAGAAGAGATGGTTGAAGCTGATATAGAATCATTTGTAAAAATACATAATACAAATGAGATGGTTGAGGATAATTTATTAGATGCTATTGCATTAGCATCATCTACAATTAAAGAGTATTCATCTACTTATGAAACAGCATTTAAAGAAATTTCAAAAGAAGATGCTAAAGTTGAATTAAGAGAATCAAAAATAGATGAATCAATAATATCATATGTAAAAGACAATTTTTCAGATGATATTAAAGGTGCTGTATCAAAACTAGCTAAAAGTGAGAGATCAAATAGCTTAAAGTTAATTTCTAATCATATTTTGGTACAAGAGTATGCTATTGATAATCAATTAGAATATTCTGATATTTATGAAGCTGTTAATATTATAAAAAAAGAGATTGTAAGATCTATGATTGTAGATGATCATGTAAGAGCTGATGGAAGAGGGCTTAAGGATGTAAGACCAATCTCTATAGAGACAAATATACTTCCATCTGCACATAGTTCTTGTCTATTTACAAGAGGTGAAACGCAAGCACTTGTAGTTGGTACGCTAGGTGGACCAAAAGATGGTCAAATGTTTGAAAGAGTTACAAATAAATCAAATGAGACTGAAAACTTTATGGTTCACTACAATTTCCCTGGATTTAGTGTTGGTGAAGCAAAACCAATTTTTGGTGTAAGTAGAAGAGAACTAGGGCATGGTAATCTTGGTAAAAGAGCATTAGAGCCAACTATTGATGTAGATTACGGTGATACTATTAGATTAGTTTCTGAAATCTTTGAATCAAATGGTAGCTCATCTATGGCAACTGTTTGTGGTGGTTCACTAGCGCTTAAAGCAGCAGGTATTCCTATTTCTAATCTAGTTGCTGGTGTTGCTATGGGTGGCGTAATTCAAGATGGTAAGTATGCTATATTAACTGATATTATGGGTCTTGAAGATCATGATGGTGATATGGACTTTAAAGTTGCTGGTACATCAAAAGGTATAACAGCAATGCAAATGGATATTAAACTAGGTGGAATAGAGCTAGATGTACTAAAAGAAGCATTATTACAAGCAAAAGAGGGTAGAGAACATATTTTAGCACTTATGGAAGATGCTGCAAAAGATATAGAGCCAAGTGATGCATTGCCACTTGTAGAACAATTTAAAATTGACCCTAAAAAGATAATGGTTGTTATTGGTAAAGCAGGTGCTACAATTAGAGAGATTATAGATACATTTGGTGTTGCTATTGATTTAGATAGAGATAGTGGAAATGTAAAAGTAAGTGGTGAAGATAAACAAAAAGTACTTGATGCTTGTGAGCATATAAAAACTATATCATCAAATGATTCTGGTCATGGAGAAAAAAAGCAAATAGATTTTACAAAAGAATATAATTTAAATGAAAGTTATGAAGGTAAAGTTGAAAGAATTGTTGATTTTGGTGCATTTATCTCTTTACCAAAAGGTGGAGAAGGATTATTGCATATATCTAAAATAGCAAGACATAGAGTTAAAAATGTTAATGATGTATTAGACGAGGGTCAAAAGATAGCTGTAACAGTTGTGAAAGCTTCAAAAGACAGAATTGAATTAGTAGCTACAGATACACTAGATTAAAATAAGAGGTGGGTATAATTCCCACCTCTTAAGTTTATCTATAATAGTTTGGAAATTATAGTTTCCAATACTAATCTAATATTATTTCTGATATAATGCTCACATGAGATATCCATTAGACTTTGAAAATACATTTAATAAGACATATATGTTCTGGCTTAGTAGATTTATTAGAAATAAAATCACTTCATTATCAAATAGACAAGTTAGCAATAAAGACAGACTAGCACAAATAATTCAAGAATTAATAAAAGGTTTTGATGATATTGCTGATATGAAATGTTTGATGAAAGAAGTTAGAAATATTGGTATAACTAGTATTCATGTATATTATTTACCATTGGAGAAACTATATCACTATTTAATGCGTTTTGGTGCTAGAAGTATGAAAGAGATAGATGAAGAGGTACTTAGTGACTTTTTAGCTAGCCAGACAGCTAATTTATCAGATGCAACAAAAAAGAACTATCGTATAGCCTTACTTGGTTTTTTTGGGTATATAGATAAACAAAATGAAGAAAAAAATGGAAATGCTTATAGATACGGTATTGAGCTTAAAAACTGGGGTGGACTGGCTGGTAAGAGTGGTACAAAACTACCCTCTTTCCTTAATAAAGATGAAGTAAAACGATTTATTAATGCAATAGATAGTTATGAGTTTAAAAATCATACTTTAGCCTCTAGAAATAGATTAGTAATTAAAATAATACTTTATACAGGGATACGAGTTGGTGAAGCTATAGATATAAATATTAAAGACTTTATCAAAGAAGATGATGCATATATTATACAAGTTCGTGGTAAAGGTAATAAACCTAGAGTTGTTATGATAAAAGAAAAAATAATTAAAAGTGATTTATCTCATTGGCTTGATAATAGATGCTGTGAAGATAATTTATTATTATGTAATCAAAAGGGTAAGAAACTAACACAAGCTTATATAAGTAGACTTGTAGAACAAATATTATTAAGTGCTGGACTTAGAAAAGAGAAAAATGGAGCACATATGCTTCGTCATACTTTTGCTACCCTACTTTACCAAAATAGTAAAGATTTGATACTAGTTCAAGAATCTCTGGGTCATGCAGATATAAATACTTCTAGAATTTACACACACTTCGATACCAGTAGACTTAATAAGACTACTGATATATTTTAATTAGTGAAGGTCAGCGTTAAGCTTAACTTCTCTTGTACTTCTAGAAGCTTGCATTTGCCCAGTTATAGAGTTTTGTCTAAAGTGAATACCATTTAGACCTTGTAATTGTTCTGCTTTCATTACATTACAAAGTTTAGCTTCTGGATTAGCTTCTTGAATCTTTGCTAATTCATCATCAGAAATTGTAATTTTTGTTCCAGCAAATATAGCAATACCACCATCAATGATACAAGCATCACCTAAAGGAATACCAGTAGTTGAGTTTGCTCCAAGTAAAGTATTTTCACCAATAGTAATTGGGTTACCATCAGTTCCAGAAAGAACACCAAGAATTGAAGCCCCTCCACCAACATCAGAACCAGCTCCAACAATTGCAGATGATGAGATTCTACCTTCAACCATAACTGGTCCTAAAGTACCTGCATTGAAGTTAATATAAGAAGCACCTGGCATTACAGTTGTACCTGCTGCTAATTGTGCACCAAATCTTACTTTAGAAGTATCTAATATTCTAGTGTTATCTGCAGGGATAATATGAGATAAGAATCTTGGGAATTTATCAACCATATCAATTACAGGATATTGTCCTGTAGTTTTTAATGTCACTTCATTTTCTCTTAACCAATCAAGCTCAATTGGTAAAGTTCCAGACCAAGCTACATTGTGAAGAAGTCCAAATGTACCATCAAGACAAACTTTTCTTAACTCTGCTTTACCTTCAGATAATGCATAAAGCTTTAAATAAGCAGCTTCGACAGATTTTGGTGCAGCATCTTCAAAAATAAATACAGCTTTGTAATTAGTTGCATCAAGTAGATCTAATTCTTTTACTACTTGAATATTTTTATGAACCAGTCCTATAGCTTCCTCTACATATGGATTAAACATATCTAGTGCTAATTTTACAACTTTGCTATTTAACTCACATACTAGTTCACTACCAGTACAATCAACTGGAATACCAGCTTCATTTAATGCTTCTAAAAATACTGCAGCACTTCCAAAGTTCTCACCCCAGTTTACTACAGGATATGTTGCTTGTAATACCTTATCTTGATTTAATTGACCTCTGTCAATTCTACAAATACCAAATCCTATTGGATTTTTATACCAAGTTTTATTTTGAACCTCTTCAACTTTTTCTTTAAAACCTGCTATTGAATCTATTAACTCTACCATTCTGTCTTCCTTTATGTTATTATTAAAGCGATTTTACTTAAAAATGCTTTATTTATTGTTTAAACTTTACTGTAAATCCACGATCTAATTTGTCTAAATCTTCATAGAATTCAAGATCTTCTACATTATAGTTTTCAAAATATTTAGTAAGTGGTTTTTTCTGATCATATCCCATTTCACAATATAAATATTTAATATCTCTTTTAGAAGTTTGATCGATAATCTTTTCTAGTAGTTCATCTCCCCTACTACCTCCAAATAATGCATTTGATGGCTCATATTGTACATTTTTATCTAGCTTGAAGTCATTTGCAATATATGGTGGATTTGATATGCACATGTCATATTTGTCGTTAGTTATATTCTCGTATAGATCACTTTTAATAAATTCTATTTTATGTTCAACTTTATGCTTTATGGCATTTTGTTTAGCTAATTGAAGTGCTTTGTCATTTATGTCAACAGCAATAATTTTTATATCATCTATCAAAAGTGCAAGCATGACAGATATAATACCACTACCAGTACCTATTTCTATGACTTGTGGTCTATCAATAGTTTTTAATATAGTCTCCGCTTTTTCTACTAATATTTCTGTTTCTGGTCTAGGTATTAATACACCTGGTTCTACATCAAATAGTTCGCCATAAAAGCTTGCTCTTTTTGTAATATATTCAAGAGGATAATTAGTAGAACGCTTATATATTAGTTTTTTTAATTGGGCTTCACATTGACATTGTTCATTATAGTTAAGATGTAACCATATTACATTTTGTTTTACAATACTAAGAAGAAGAATTTCTACTTCTTTGGCAGGTATATGTGTAACATCTCTAAGGTTTTTTGAATATTGTTTAATAATCTCTTTGTATGTAGCCAATTATTTATCATCCATTGCATTAATAAAGTTTGCATAGATATCGTCTAGTTCTTTATCTTCTTTAGCTACATCTATACCATCATTTTCAATAATAGCATGTTCTAGTATAGCAACACGCTTAATTAGATAGGTAATCATCTTACCAGAGATATCTGGTAGATTATTATGATCAAGTGGTAGATTATCATCTTCACATTTACTTGATGATTTAATTACTCTTGCTGGAATACCTACTGCAGTTGAACCGCATGGAACATCTGCAATTACAACAGAGTTGGCCCCTACTTTTACATGTTCTCCTACTGTTATGTTTCCAAGTACTTTTGCACCTGCACCTATAACTGTATGAGATTTTATAGTTGGGTGTCTTTTACCATGACTTAAACTAACACCACCCAAAGTTACACCTTGATATATTAATACATCGTCTTCAATAATAGTAGTTTCACCTATTACTACACCAAAACCATGATCAATAAATACTCTTCTTCCTATAGTAGCAGCAGGATGTATGTCAATATTTGTAAGAAGTTGACTAATACCACTAATTAGCTTTCCTAAAAATCTAAAACCACTACAATATAGCTTATTAGCAATTCTATAGTTTACGATTGCCCATACTCCAGGATAACTAAATAGAAGCTCTAAACTTGAATGAAATGCTGGATCATTTTTCTTTGGTAGATTAAAATCTTCTTTAATTTTTGAAAATAATGATATTTTTTTTTCTTTATCTCGCATTATTTACTCTCTCAATAGTTTTTAAATAGCCATTATCCTCTAAGTAACTGTCTAATATATTTTTTAAATTATTATCTTTTAAATCTTTAAATAAATTATTTTTAAAATCTTGAATATTAAAATCTAGATCTTCTAAAATATCTAAAATCTTCTGAGATTTTAAGAAATCAGAAGTTTGGTATCCATCTTTTGTAAAATTTACATTTATTTCATGTGCTGATGCAAAAAGATTATGCTTCATACCCAAAATATCTTGGTATGCTCCAGTTAAAAAGAATCCTAAAAAGTATTCTTCATTTTTTAAATCTACATCATGTAAATAAAGTGGTTCTTTTGAATTAAAAGGTATTTCACCATCGCTATCACATGTAATATCCCATAATGTTGCTGATCTTGTTGGCTTCTTATCAAGATGGGTAATTGGCATTATAGGAAACTTTTGATCTATTCCCCAAAAGTCTGGTAACGATTGAAAAATAGAAAAATTAAGTAGATACTTTTCTTGTATCTTATCATCAAATTTTTTAAGTTCTGTATAATTGTTAATACCCAAAAGAGTAATCGCTTTTTTAATAATAAGATTTGTAAGTACCTCGGCATTACTTCTGTCATTTAAATCAACAAAACCTAAGTCAAACAATGTAAGTATCGATTCTAGATGTTCCAATGAATCATGCATAAACTCTCTAGCAGTATTAGATGTCATATCATTGTATAAAGCATATAGCTCTTTTACGATATCCGGATTATCTTTTTTAAGGCGCAAATTACTATATTCATATTCGCCACTAAAAAGTTCAAGTACAGGTGCTATTAAAACTGAATTTGGTGCTGCAATAAACCTTCCAGATTCTATGAAAATATCAGGAGAACCAACACCTTTATTTTTAGCAATGGTTTGTAAAGTAAAAACAACATCACTAGAAAACTCATCAAGATTATATTCTCTTTCAATTTCAAAAGCACTGTACTCTATAGCTAATCCACCACCTATATTTATAGCATTTAAACCAATAGCACCCATATTTTTAAGCTGAGCATATATGTGTCCAGATTCCTTAAGTGCTTTTTTAAGTGGAGAGATGCTATTCATAGCAGAGCCAATATGAAAATGGATCATTTTAAAGTTATCTAATAAATTATTTGCTTTTAATAGATCAAAGGCTTCTAGAATTTCAGTAGCACTAAGACCAAACTTTGAATTTATACCACCACTTTTAGCCCAAGTACCTATACCACCACTATGCAGTCGTACTCTAAGTCCAATATTTGGTACTTCAAGTCCTAATTCCTTTTGTACTTCAATAATTGTTTCAAGCTCATTGATACCTTCTAAAGTCAAAGTGATATCATAACCTTGTTGTCGTGCAATAAACCCTAAAGTTATCATCTCTTTATCTTTAAAGCCATTTACAGTAATAGGAGCATTTTTATTTGTATATGCCATTGCTATTAGTAATTCAGCTTTACTACCAGCCTCTAGACCATAATTAAGATCTTGTGTATTTTTCAGCATTGGTAGTAAAAAATTTGGTAATTGATTTACTTTTAGAGGGAAAACAGCCTTAAATTGACCATTGTAGTTATATTGTTCAATAGAGCTATTAAAAGAGTTGTAAAGCTTATTGATTTGCTTTAGTGTAATGTGAGGAAATCTAATTGTAAGTGGACCTTTATTTCCAGACTCTCTTACTTCTCTAATTATAGATAACAATGATGGTTTAGAACCTATATTGACTTTAACTAAACCATCTTCAATGATAAAATTATCATCACCCCAAATATTTATACCATAGTTATTCATAATTTTAAAAATCCTTCCGTGAAACTGTTCTTTCTTCTTTTGTAGCAATATTCTTAATCCAAATAGTATTATTCTTAAGTTCATCATCACCAATAAGGGCTACAATTGTTGCACCCTTTTTATCAGCATTATTAAGGTGCTTTCCAAATCCTCTAACTTTATAGTCTGTAATTACCTTTGTTGATTCTCTTTTTTTGGCTACAGCTTTAAATACTTCATCAGTAGCACCTTCACTCATAGCACCAATATAAATAATCTCTTCAGTATCTTCTTTCATAATTATTAGTTCAAGAAGTCTCTCAATGCCTATTGCAAAACCAACTGCAGGAGTTGGACGACCACCTAAAAACTCTACAAGTCTATCGTATCGACCTCCACCAGCAATAGCACTTTGTGCTCCAATATTGTCACTTACAAACTCAAAAGCAGTTTTTGTATAATAATCAAGACCTCTTACAAGATTTGTATCAATTTCATACTCAATACCGTTTGCATCTAAAATAGATTTTAGCTTTTCAAAGTCAGTATCACATGAAGAACATAACTTATTTGTAATTTTAGGTGCATTACTAAGACTATCTTGACAGCTTTCATTTTTACAGTCAAGTACTCTTATAGGATTTGTAGAAATTCTTCTATTACAATCTTCACATAAAGTTAATTGATTTAAATGGTCTACAAGCTCTTCTTTGTAGCTAGGCATACACTCTTTACATCCTAGTGAGTTTAGTTGTAATTTATAACCTATTTTGAAAAACTTTAGCATTGAAGAGATCATAATAATAATATTGGCATCTTCATATACACTTGATTCACCAAAACTTTCACAACCAAATTGATGAAATTCTCTTAATCTACCTTTTTGTGGTCTTTCGTATCTAAACATTGGTCCATAATAAAAGTATTTTTGTACGCCACCAGCTCGATCAAGTTTATTTTGAACAAACATCCTTACAACACCAGCAGTACCCTCTGGTCTAAGACATACATCATTCTCACCTTTATCGATAAACTGATACATCTCTTTCCCAACAATATCACTACTTTCACCAACACTTCTTTTAAATAGTGCTGTTTCTTCTAATATTGGAGTTTCTAAATATCCAAATCCATATTTTTTTGCTATTTTAGAACAATTATCTACAAAATATGTAAAAAGATCACTATCATGATCTTTGATGTCTTTCATCCCTCTTAGGGCTTGTATATTATTAGCCATTTATAAACTCCTCTACTTTTTGCGCTATTTTTTCTATTGGTTCACTTGCATCAATGCAAATGTGGTTTAATTTCATATTTTGACAAGTTGATTTTAATCGATCTTGAATATCTAAAAGGTATTCTATCCCTCTTGACTCAATACTATCATTCTCTTTTGCACTTAACCTATTTTTTAACTCTTGAGGTGTTAATTCAAGTAGTATAACATGAGACGGTAATGTATGATTTGTTGCTAACATATTTAAATCTACCATTTGATCTATAGGAAAGCTTGAAGCATAAGCAATACCACTTATTAAACTTCTATCACTAATAACCATCTTGTTTTTATTTGGTAGGATTACCTCTTCAATATGTTCTGCACGGTCAGCTAAAAATATTAACATCTCTGCAATTTTAGATTTTGCACGACCACTTAATACCATTTGTCTAAGTTCAATGCCTATCTCAGTACCACCTGGTTCTTTTGTAAATATTGCATCTGGATGGTTTTGTTTTAGAATATCTAATTGAGTAGATTTACCAGCTGTATCTATACCTTCAATAACTATGTACACTTTAAATACTCCTTTAAATCATCTAGAATCTCTTGAGGTACTAAATGACTAGCACAACCATTAAATTTAAGTATTTCTCTGACAACAGATGAGCTTACAAATGCATTTTCCAATGAAGGCATTAGATACATAGTATCAATCTCTTTATCTAGAGAGTTATTTGCGTATCCCATTTGTAATTCATATTCAAAATCACTAACGGCTCGTAGACCTCTGACAATAGTATTTACACCCTCTTGCTTTGCAAAATCAACAAGTAAAGTATTAAAGGGTTTGGCAGTTACATTTAAATCTTTGGTCGCTTTATTTATAAGGTTTACTCTTGTATCCATATCAAACATTGGTTTTTTTGATGTTGATGCAGCAACTGCTACAATTACTTCATCAAATACGTTCAGTGCTCTTTTTATAATATCCATATGTCCATTTGTTATGGGATCGAAAGTACCACTATATATCGCTCTCTTTTTACTCATCTGCTCCACTCCATCTTTTGTAAAGGTTATTTTCAATATTTAGCATATCAAACCACTTACCAATCATAAAATCTTCCATCTCTTCTAAAGTTTGTTGTTTTGAATAGTAGCCTAATACTGGTGGTGCAATTGTTACACCTATAGTTGATAGTTTTGTCATATTTTCAAGCTGTATAGAATTATAAGGCATCTCTCTTGGTGCTAAAACTATATGTCGTCTTTCTTTTAACATTACAGTAAATACTCTCGTGATTAACGAATCAGCTATACCAACACTACATTTAGCTAATGTATTCATACTACATGGTAAAATTATCATAGCATCAGTTTTGAATGAACCAGAAGATATAGATGATTCTATAGCATCATCATCAAAATATTGTATATTTGAAGCTTTAGGTAATGGAATATCACATTCATAAGGTAAAGCAACTTTTGCATTTTTAGATAACACTACAAATAATTCTACATTACTTGGTACTAAGGATAAAAACTTTACACCAAGTTTTATTCCACTTGCACCTGTGATTGCTACAACAAGTTTCAATACTATACCTTCTCTTCTTTAAATAAATTGATTTTATCTAAATATTACTAAATAACTATTTTAGTCTTAAGTATTATGATAAACATAAAAGTATAGAAGCTAGCTGTAAGATTAAAGTAGATAACATTATGTATAATATTTAATATCATATAAATATACATATAGTATATTTATTGTATTATTATATAACAAAATGTAAGGATAGTAAATGTCAAGTACTATAGCTTTTATTAGAAAGAATAAGAATAATTTAGCATATCAAGAACATCAAATTGCTGCGATTAAATCATATGTTTTATCAAATAAAATATCACTAACTAGTAGTATTCAATATGATGTAAATACACCAAAAGAAGAGAAGGATATACTACAACTTCTTAAGAATTGTACAGATGATACTACATTATTAATATCAAATTTACATGTATTTGGAAGAACAATAGAAGTGATTTTAGATATTGTAAATAATATATTAAAGCAAGGTATTAAAATTACAAGTATTGAACAAAATTTTGATTTAATTCCAAATGATAAGCTAACACAGATGATATTAGCTGTTATTGGATCTACATTAAACTTGGAAAAAGATTTAATGAGCCTTAGAACAAAAGAAGCACTATTAGCTAAAAAACTTGATGGTATTAATTTAGGGAAACCTAAAGGAACTATTCAAAAATCAAAATTTGATGATAAGCTAGATAAAATTAAAGAATTATTAGCATTAGGACTTAGTGTAAGAAAAATAGCAAAACAGCTAGGGTATAACAATCATATAGGACTAAATAACTATATTAATAAGAGAAATATTAAACAACAAGCACTAGAGGAGTCGCAAGGACTATTTTAAGGTAAAGTTTGTAGTAAATTCTTTTCCATTGTCTATAGCTTTAAATGTCCACTCACCTAGTGTTCGACCTTGTAAGTATCTAAAATCATAAATTGATCCATGACCAGCTGGTATTACCATGTCTCTTGATCTAGTGATTTGACCATTTGGTTCTATCCAGTTAACTTGAATTATTTTATCCTCAGTAATTCTATCATGAGTATATTTACATATAATAGAATTTTCCTCTTTAATAATTAAACAATCAACACCTACTTCATTTGCATATGATATATTGAATAACAAAGCTAATAAGAAAAATTTTTTAATCATCTGGTTGTCCTTTTAATATATCCATCATTTTATTTTTTGTTGATGCATAAAAGCTTGTGAAAAATAATACAATAAAGCTTAAATGTAGTACTTTAGCTAATTGTGTTTCCTCTTGGGCAATATATATTGAAATAAGGTATCCCGCAGGATAACTTATTACTGTCATTAATACTATTGTAGCAAGAATTACTTTAGTTTCACTCATACTTGTTCTAGCTCGAATCCGTCATTTTCAACAATTAAGTTAAACTTTTGCTCATCATCATCTTTAGATACAGAGAATTCAACTTTTGAATAAACAGGATATATATCAAATGATTTTAAATTATATTCATTGTTTTCTAAAACATTATTAAATAATTTATTTGCTATTTTTGTAGCATTAGCCATTATAGAAGCTTCCCTATCTTCAACTTCAGTACAATCATCTTCAAAGTTTAGAATCTCTTCACAAAAACATTGAAGTCTTAATATTAGTCTCTCTTCATTTGAAATTGATTCTTCTAGCTGTTCAAATAGTTTATTCTCTTCTATTATTTTATCTTCCATACATTCTCCAAATTGGTGCGTCTTCTTGTGTTGGTCTATTTATTAAATATTCAAATGGCTCATATGCTTCTTTATATCCCATACTAAAATGATCTTTAATCCAATATCCAAGATAAATATATGGGATATTGTGATTTTTCGCAATACTAATTTGTGCTAATATTGAATATCTACCTAAAGATAAATCTTTATAATCATGATCGTAATAGCAATATATAGATGAAATACCTGTAGAGAAAAAGTCACTTAAGGCTACAGCTATAAGTTTATCATTTCTAATATACAATATCTCTTTTCCATAGTCTTTTGCACCATCAACATATGAAGCATGATAATCTTCTGGTGATATGTCAGAAGATTTCCATTGTTTTTTTGCTTCCATATGCTTATGGTATCTATTATATAAGTCTATATGCTCTAAGCTTAAAGATGGTTCTTGCACATACACATCAGTATCTTTATTCTTAGCTAATACCCTTTTATCAGACTTAGAAAATTTATAATTTTTAACATCAATTCTAATACTCATGCACTCATTACAGTCTACACATTCAGGTACAAAGCTCATCTTTCCAAAGCGTCTCCAACCACGTTCAAGTAAACGATATGCATCATTAGCATTGCAATCATGCTGAATCTTATATCTAGTATCTGATAGTTTATTATCAAAATATGAACATTGTTTTCTATCTTCAACAAATTCCATATCTGCATTTATATTTAACATAGTGTAATTATATCTAATATGTGCTATTATATCTATTAGAATTCAATTATATAGAGGTATTAAATGGTAAATATAGAAAATATTATGGAATCACTTAAGCATACTAACTGTGCTTTAAATACTGACTTTTTTCAAGCAGTGGAAGAGGTTCTTCAATCAATTAAACCAATCTTAGATGCTAATAAAGATTATCAAAGACATTCTATTTTAAAGCGTATCGTTACTCCAGATAGATTAGTAAAATTTAAAGTAACTTGGATGGATGATAATAATAATATTCAAGTAAATACAGGATATAGAGTTCAGTTTAACAATGCGTTAGGACCATACAAAGGTGGAATTAGATTTCATCCAAGTGTAAATGAAGATATTTTAAATTTTTTAGCATTTGAACAAATATTTAAAAATTCTCTTACTGGACTACCTATTGGTGGTGGTAAAGGTGGAAGTGATTTTGATCCTAAAGGTAAATCAGATATGGAGATTATGCGATTTTGTAAATCATTTATGACAGAACTTCATAAGTATATTGGTCCTAGAATTGATGTACCTGCTGGTGATATTGGTGTCGGAAGTAGAGAGATTGGATATCTTTTTGGTGCATATAAAAAAATTACTTCAAAATATGAGGGGATACTTACGGGGAAACCACATATGTTTGGTGGATCAATACTACGACCTGAAGCTACAGGATATGGACTAATATATTTTACTCAAAAAATGTTAGAACTTGAACATAAAGAATCACTTGAAGGTAAAATTTGTACAGTTAGTGGATCAGGTAATGTAGCAACTCATACTATAGAAAAACTTTACCAAATAGGAGCGATTCCTGTTACAGTTAGTTGTAGTAAAGGGATGATATATGATAAAAGAGGTATTGATTTAGAGCTAATTAAGGAGCTGAAATCTACTGGTAAAGGTTGTATATCTGGGTATCTTGAGACTTATCATGATGCATCATTTATTAAAATTGAAGATTATCCTAAAGATAGCCATCCTGTATGGGATATACCGTCATATGCTGCATTCCCATGTGCGACTCAAAATGAATTAACACTACAAGATGCCAAAAATCTAGTCAAAAATGGAGTAACAATAGTAGCAGAAGGTGCAAATATGCCAAGCACACCAAAAGCTGTAGCATACTTGCAAACAAATAATACGCTTTTTGCCCCAGCAAAAGCTGCTAATGCAGGTGGTGTTGCTGTTAGTGGATTTGAGATGTCTCAAAATGCCTCAATGCAACCATGGAGCAAAGAAAAAGTTGATAAAAAACTACAAGATACAATGTCAGATATTTGTGAGATGGTTGCATTCTCAGCTAAAGAGTATAATGTAGATGGTAATTATGTGCATGGTGCAAATATAGCAGCATTTAAAAGAGTAGCAGATGCTATGATAGCTGAAGGTGTATAGATAATTGAATAAAATTCTAGTATTAACTGTTATACTATCAATTATTTTACATATAGTTACATTTAATTTTTTAAACAATAAAGTTAAGCTAGAAAAACCAAAATATAATACAACTAATAAAATAAAACCTACAGGCTATCAAAATATTAAATATGTAAAGCTTGTAGCACCAACAGTAGATAAGAAAGCAAAGCCTCCTCTTGAGCCTAAAAGAATTAACCCTACAAAGTCTAAAATAAAACCTATAGTTAAGGAAATAAAGAAGCCTAAACCAAAGCCTAAGATAAAAAAATATATCAAAGTTCCAAAAAAAATACCTATTGAAAAGAAAATAATTAAAAAAAAGACACCGGTTTCAAAACCAAAAGAAATTATTCCAAACAAAGAGCTTTTGCAGAAAAAACAAAAACTACAAGAAAAAATTGATGATCTTAAGACTATAAAAAAGCTTGATAAAAAGACACAAAGCTATATTAAATTATATGGAGATGAATATTTTACTTTCTCTAAAGAGCAAAAACAATATTTAAATAATAATCTTAATAATATAGGTCGTGTAACACAAATGTACCTAAGATACCCTAGGATTGCAGTAAAGACAAAACAGCAAGGTATGAATATAGTACAGTTCTTTTTATATCCAAATGGAGATATAAAAGATTTAAAGATTACTAATGGTTCTGGATATACAACATTGGATAAAAATACTATCAAGACTATAAAATTAGCATATAAAGACTACCCTAGACCAGAGCAAAAAACAAAAGTTAAAATATATGTTTACTATCAATTAAGATAAAGTATCCATATCTATAGATGCAAAATCACAATCTATTGAATGTAGAAATTGTAATAATGCTTTTATATTTGATGACCTAAGTAGTATTTCAAATCTATATTTATCAGCTATTTTATATATTTTACTTTCACCAAATCCAACTACTTGTATCTCTTGACACTTATTAGCAATATTGTGATATTTAAACATCTCTTGCTGTGCCATTGTTCCGTTTTTATGGCTAAATATAACCTTAGCTAGTCTTATTTTTGGAGGATACAATGAACCTCTAAATTTTAATTCTTCATTTAGAAATTCTTCAAAATCACTTTCCTGTAAGTAATACTCAAAGAACTCCTGATTTTGTGTCTGAATTAATACCTCGCCATCTGTTTTTCTACCACTTCTTCCTGCTATTTGTATGGCTAGTGATAGAGCATTTTCTCTTGCTTTGTAGCTCTCCATGTTTAATACAGAATCAATACCAAGTATTACAGCTAAACTTACATTATGATAGTCATGTCCTTTTGATAACATTTGAGTACCTACAAGAATATCAATTTTATTTTTGTTAAATTTATCAAGAATATCTCGTAGTTGCTTATCTGTTCGTACCTTATCTCTATCAAACTGCCCTATTGTATTTTGAGGAAATAATTGTTGAAGTTGTTCAACAACCTCAGCAGTACCAAGCCTGCTATTTTTAATGAAACCTGTAGTACATGAGGGACAAGTATCTGGTATTTTTTGAGTATAATTACAATAGTGGCATTTTAATGCTCTAGCATCTCTATATAAACTCATACTTACACTACAATATGGACACTCTACGGCTTTACCACAATCACTACATACTTGATATTTAAAATTTGCTCTAGTTGGCAAAAAGATAATAACTTGCTTATCATTGGCTATAGTATTTGAGATTTTATTAAGAATAGTATCATTTAGTTGTAGTGCTGAGTTATCAAATACAATAGTATTGTTTTTTGAATTAAAATATTTTTGTTTGATTCTAAAATACGGTACTTTTATAAAAGAACTAATTGATGGCGTTGCACTACCAAGAATCACTTGTATATCATATTTATTAGCAATATATAGGCTCAAATCTTTTGCATTGTATCTTGGCTTGCTATCACTTTTATAAGAGCTATCATGTTCCTCATCAACTATAATAAGACCAAGATCCTTAAATGGTAAAAATAATGCAGATCTAGCTCCGGCTACTATTTTGATGCTACCATCTAAAACACCATCTAAAATAGCATCTCTTCTCTTTTTTGTTATTTTACTATGCCATAATGCAATAGTCTTACCAAAAACCTTTTCAAGTCTTTTTTGCATTTGTGGTGTTAGTGATATCTCTGGCATCAATAAAACAATTTGCTTACCTTGATCAATATGTCTTATCATAGATTGAATATAAATTTCTGTTTTACCACTACCTGTATCACCAAATATTAAAGAGCTATTATTTTCTACAGTAAAATCATATGCATCTTGTTGAGAACTTGATAGTTCAATACTATTTTGGTATTTGGGTACCTTAGAGCTATAGTCAATAGTATTTTTAAATGGATGATATAGACTTAAGGCTTCACCAATACTACATACATAGTATTGACTAATAAATGAAGATATCTCTAGCATCTTTTGATCATAGTATAAACCATAAACCTCATCTATGTCTTTACATTTAAAGTCTGGTATTTCTACTTTATTGATAATTACAGCATCACTACTTACTTTTCTTCCTCGAAGTGGTACAGAAACTTTTGTACCAATAGCAATATCTTGCTCTGATTGATAAGTTAAAAGCCCTACAGGAGATTTAAGAAGTGATACTTCATAGTAATTCATCTAGTAATATCCTCACAATACTCTTGTACTTTATGTAAACAATCAAATTTACCTATATCTTTTTCATATTTAAATTCGATACTGCTATTATCAATTTTTACTTCATAGATTGAGTCTGATTTTTTTATAAATGTATTGATATTTAGATTAGTAAAAATAGTATCTAAGGTTACTGGATATTGTGCAGTTGTATTTTTAAGTAATAGTTCATTTCTATATTCATTAATGCTTGATCTAATCAATAAAACATCACCTCTGGCTTTCAGAATATTTGTACTATGGAAGTATTCATAAAACTTTGGCACAGCTTGTGATAATAAAATTGCTAATATCATCACTACAAATATCAGCTCTAGTAGTGTAAAAGCCTTTTTATCGATTATTGCCATTAAGCTTATCTAGTAATTGCTCTAATTCATTATTGTACTTTACAATTTGATGTGATTGTTTGATATATGCAGCTAATAGTTCTTTTGTATTAATGTTTCTTTGAGTTGGAACGAATTTTGTTAATTCATCTTTGAAGGCATCATCTTTATCTGGACCAATATTAACAGTATAAGCTTCATTATTTATATAAAAAGTAATCTTTTTATTTTCCATTAATCTCATCCATAATATCTGATATGTCTATATCTAGTTCAAAATCATCTTCATCTTTAGAATCCAAACTTTTAATAGTAATACTTGATAAAGTTTCATCTATACTTGAAAGCATATCCTCACTTCTTTGCAATAGTGCATCATTAGTAGAACGCAATGATAATACCTCACCTTTTAGGCGAGTATTTTCCTCTATTAAGCTATCAACTTTTAAATTTAACTCTTCAAATATCTTCATATATTAATTGTACCTAGCTTTTTCTAAAGACTCTATTTGCATCTCTTTTAGTCGTTTTTTTAGATCTTTTTTTACCAGAGTTTTCATCTTTTTTCTTTGGAGCTTTTAAACCTAACTTTTGACTAAGAGATTTTTTCTTTTGTTGTTTTTGTCTTGGTTGTCTATCTTTTAGTTCAAACTCTTCTAATACTTCTCTTTTGATACTAAGCTTTAGGTTTCTTTCAACTTTAGTAAACTTGTTATATTCAGTAGTAGTAAGTATTGTAATTACAATACCTTTTTTGTTTGCCCTACCTGTTCGACCTACTCTATGTGTAAATTCATCTGTCTCTTCTGGTAGATCATAATTTATTACAAGTGGTAACTCTTTGATATCGATACCACGTCCAGCTACGTCAGTTGCTACTAATACTTGAGCTTTTTTAGATCTAAAATGTTTAATATTTTGCGTTCTTTGTTTATATTCAATATCACCATGTAATCCAACAGCTTTGATACCTTGCTTTTGTAAATAGCTAGTTACCATATCAGCAGTTTCTTTCATGTTTACAAATACAAGTATCTGTTCAAAGTTATCATTTTTGATAATATGTGCTAAAAGTTCATCTTTACGCTTTTTATCAACTTTAATAGCTCTATGCTCAATTAGTGTAACTACATCTCTTCTATCTGATACTGCTACAGAAACAGGATCATGTAAAAATTCTTTACCTAGTTTTTTGATATTTTGAGAAATAGTAGCTGAAAACATCATGATTTGACGCTTTGGACTACAGTGAGCAAAGATATATTCTATCTCTTCTAAAAAACCAAGCTCTAGCATAGTATCTGCTTCATCTAAAGCAATCATATTTACACTAGATACATCAATAATCTCTTCTTTGATCATATCTTTTAATCTACCAGGTGTTGCTACAATGATATCAATTCCTGTAGATAGTTTACCAACTTGTGAACCTCTACTGATACCACCTTGAATCTTTGTATGTCTAACTTTTAAGAATTTTCCATATGCATCAAGTGCTACTGAAATTTGATCTACAAGCTCTCTAGTAGGTACTACAATAAGACCACGTAATACTCTATTGTCAGGTTTAATCATTTTTGATATTCTATCTAGCATTGGTAATACAAATGATGCAGTTTTACCTGTACCAGATTTTGATGCTGCTATAAGATCTATACCTTTAATAGCAATTGGTATTACTTTTCTTTGTATTTTAGTAGGATGTTCATATCCTTGGTTTTCTATAGCTTTAATAATATTTTGATTTAAATTTAATTTTGTAAATGTATTTATAATATATTCCTTGTGTATATAGGGCATCTCTAAAAACTAATACATTCATAGCTTTAGTATACTTTTTGATATATAAGGCTATGAGTTGAAGTCCTACCCGTAGGTAATACGAAACGATATAACGC
>JGI11705J14877_10000376_pt1 | contig 28484 bp, 33 predicted proteins | sample Etolaghawater15m_FD_14877 | JGI IMG/M metagenome (IMG submission 14877)
GCGCCGATGCCCGAGGCCCCACCGGTGACGATTGCACTGACTCCGTTGATGTCCATGAGCGCACCATAGGCCACGCTCTCCGACGATCGATCATCGATCGCGTCGCCCGCCGGGGCGGGCCGCTCACGGGTCAGTAGGAGACGACACCGTTCACGTCGACGAGCAGGTCGGCCTCGCCATAGACATAGATGCAGACCTTCCCGTAGCGGCTGACCGGGGCGATCACCCCGTTGGCGATCGTGAGCCCCGTGGTGAAGTTCACATTGCTGGCGTTCGGTCGCACGCGGCATGGGTAGACCGTCACGTAACCCCCAGCGGAGCTCGTCGAGGAGTTCACGACGGTGATGTTGAGCGAGGCCGAGAGCATCCTCGAGGTGTCGATACCGGGCAGATTGCTCAGGTCGACCTCGAGGGGACCGCCACTGCCGTCGACCGCCCCGATCCGACCGGTGGCGCGAGTGTCGACCACGCGGACCGGGGAGAGCGGGGTGTAGTCGGCGCCGTTCGGGAAGTAACCGGAGACGTCGGCGATCAACTGCGCTCCCCCGGAGACGAAGATGCAGATCGTGCCCGAGGCCGACACCGGCGCGATGACCGCGTTGGCGATGGTGCGGCCCGAGGTGAAGTTCAGGTTGCTCGAGTTCGGCCGGTCACCGCACGGGAAGACGGTGACGAATCCTCCTCCCGGGCCGCTCCTAGTCTGGTCGACCGTGAGGTTGAGCGCCACTGCGGCAACATCGCCGCCGGGCAGGCCGCCACGACCGAGGACCGGGAACTCGATCGTTCCGTCGGCCACCTCGCCGACCGGGGCGCCGTTGCCGGTGCGGGTGTCGAGCACGCGACCGGGCGTGAGCGCGACGAAGTCGGTGGAGCTCGGGAAGTAGGCCGAGACGTCCGCGAGCAGGTGAGCCGATCCCCGCACGTAGAAGCAGACGGTGCCCGTCGCCGAGACAGGGGCGATGACCGAGTTGGCGATCGTCTGGCCGGAGCGGAAGTTGAGGTTGCTCGAGTTCGGCTGCTCACCGCACGGGAACACGGTGAGGTAGCCGCCCGACTGATCGGTGGCCGCCTCGACGGCCGTCACGTTCAAGGCGACCGCTGAGACCGCGGTGCCCGGGATGCCGCCCTCACCGAGCACTTGGACCTCGATCGTGCCATTGGTGACCTTGCCGACCGACGTGACTCCAGCACCCGTTCGCGTGTCGAGGAGTCGAGCTGGTGTCACTGGGACCATCTGCTCGAGTTCGCCCACCGCGATGTAGGCCGGGTCGGTGACCTCGAGAATGCGCGACCGAAGCCACAGGGCGAACTCGGCCTGACCCGTGGAGGTGAGGTGAACACCGTCGGAGTACCAGCGATCGGCCTCAGAGTCATCGCTGGCCGCCGCCCAGTCGACGACGATCAAATTCGACCATCGACCACGCGCGCTCTCAAGGGCCGCGTTCGCGGGGGCGTACCGCGACACGCCGTTCGCCTGACGCCGCTCCGACATCGTCGTCCAGATCACCACGCCGACACCGCGAGCGGACAGGGTGGCCATCACCTGATCGATGCGCCCGGCGAGCGCGTCGGGATCGTCGTTGTAGCCGAGCTCCACCACCACGATGTCGGTGCCCGCCGGGACCGACGCGGCCGCTCCGACACCGTCGGGCACCACGGAACCACCCGCCGTACGGCGACTCGAGAGAGCGTCGTGGGTGTAGGAGGTGAAGACCCCTGACATCAGCGCCGGCAGCTCGGTCGCGATGCTCGCCCCAACGGAGTCGCCGATGAAGAACAGGGATTGATCGACCGCCACTCCGCGGGTGATCGGTGAGAGGGTGAATCCGGGTGAGGGCAAGCCGAACTGGCCACGGAACGACCAGGCAGAGACATGCTCACCGTCGTCGAGTCGAACCCGATTGGCGTAGATGCCCTGATAGGGCGAGGCCGGGTCGACAACCGTGGTCACCCGTCCGGGCTCGGCACCGCTGTACGCCGATCGGAGCGCCGCGACCGAGATCACTCGCGTCCACCGGTGACTGGGGTTTAAGGCGGTGGCATCGGCCGGGTCAGCGATGCTCGGGAATGCCCCGCCGGCCGTTTGCGGACCGTTGGAGGCGGAGAACTCAGTGGAGGCGATCGTGCCCGGGGCGATGCCATGCGGATTGCCGGCCGCCCAGACCCGCACTCGGCCGGCGGTATCGGCGATCGCGCGATCGGTCTGGGAGGCCTCAACGGACTGCGCCCCCGCTCCGACGTTCGCGCGGGTGGCCGAGCCGCCGTACACCTGGCAGGCCATGGTGTCGCAGGTCTGCGCGTAGACATAGCGCGACTGCTCAAGGCCGTAACCGCGGGCTGCCACCGCCTGGGCTCGCAGGGCGTTCATGCCGCGCCCATCGCCCCGATCACCCCACGAGGGCGACACCTCTCGAGGCACAACCCCGCGCAGGTAGTTCTCGACGCTGACGTCGTTGACGACGCGATTGCCGACGTCGTTGTGCAAGAAGCGAAGCGTTCCTCGGTAGTGAACAATTCGGCCGCTCGCCTCGCAGAGCCCGAGCACATCGCCAGGCGCCGCGCTCGACTCGTCGACGTCGGTGCTCACCACCACCGGGCCAGGAACCCCGGAGGCGACCTCGGTCCACCCCTCGTCGGAGGTTGAGTTGCCGATGATCACCCGCGCGGCCGTCGCGTCGTCGATGTCCCAGACCCCGTCGGTTGGCAGCCCGTTGGCGATCTGGAAGGCCCGAACCGCGGACTCGGTCAGCGGACCGTAGTCGCCGTCGATACCGCGCGGATCGAAGCCGACGGCGGTCAGGAAGGTCTGGATCCGCTCGACCTCTTCCTCGGCGGTCGACCCGACGGAGACCGGGCCATCGGGAACGGTGAGGGTGGAGGCGCCAATGCACTGCGGGGCGGAGGCGACCGAGATGGTGAATGAGTTTGGGGCTGCCTCAACGATGCGGACGGCGGGGTGGGCGGTCGAGGCCGAGTGCGCCGGCGAACTCCACCGTGCTGAGGACGTGGTGGACACGACTCCGAAGACCGATGAGCCGTCCCACTCGGTGAGACGAACCGTGATGCGACGGGCCGCGTCGACTGACCCGAGTTCGGTGCCGCCGTAGTAGTGGTCGAGGATCTGCTCCCACGACCACCCCTGATCGACCGCCCATCCGTACGCCCCCCATTGGCTCATGCCGCGACCGTGTCCGTCGCCGGTGCCCTCGACGAGATAGGCGATGACGTCAGAGGTGGAGTTGGGGTTCGCCGAGGCAGGGGCCGCGGGCGCGACGACGAGCGAGGACCCAGCCGCGATCGCCGCGGAGAGCAGAATCGCTCGACGGCGACGGGGGGTACGCCGAGGCAGATGCATCAGAGCGAACCGTAGTGAACGGGTGTTCGACGTTGGCGTCACCCCGACGGCGCGCTTAGGGCCTCGGAACCGCCGCGACCGCGAGGGCGTCGACCCGGTCGTTCATCGGATCACCGCTGTGGCCTTTCACCCACTCGAAGGTGACAGCATGCCGTTCCACCAGTTCGACGAGCGGCTCCCACAGATCGACGTTCGCTACCGGCTGACGCTGCGAGTTCCGCCAGCCATTGCGACGCCATCGCACCCACCATCCGTCTCGGAAACAATTGACGACGTAGGTTGAATCGCTCACGACATGGACCTCGGCTGAGCCATCAGCGAGGGACCGCACCGCCTCGAGCACCGCCATGAGCTCCATTCGCTGGTTCGTGGTGGACGACTCTCCACCGGATCCTGACTTGGATCCGTCAGGGGCGGTCGCCCACGCCCAGCCACCGGGTCCCGGATTTCCCGAGCAGGCACCGTCGGTGTAGACGACGATGCGGTCGGATTCGGCCATCCGCCGAGCATGACACGGCCGCTCGACGCGTTCGCGGACCCGGTGGCGTGTCGAAGGGCACGTCGACACTCGGACGGATACCGGGCGGTAACCGTGCGAGAATGGATGAATGATCTTCGACGGGTACGTCCATCAACTCCCCGACACCGATCCCGGTGAGACCGAGGAATGGCTCGACTCGCTCGACGCGGTCGTCGACACCCACGGCAAGACTCGGGCTCGATTCCTCTTGTCGCGACTCCTCAGCCACGCCAACGCGCGACAGGTGAGCTTCCCCGCCACCGTCTCAACCCCCTACGTCAACACGATCCCCCGCGAGCAGGAGCCGTGGTTCCCCGGAGATGAGCACATCGAGCGCCGGATCCGCGCATTCATTCGATGGAACGCGGCGATCATGGTGGTCAAGGCCAACAAGCGCGCCGATGGGATCGGCGGCCACCTCTCGACGTTCGCCTCATCGGCCTCTCTCTACGAGATCGGGTTCAACCACTTCTTCCGGGGCAAGGACTCCGACGGCATGGGCGACCACGTCTACTTTCAGGGCCACGCCGCCCCGGGTGTGTACGCGCGCGCCTTCCTTGAGGGGCGCCTCACGACAGACGACCTCGATCATTTCCGCCGCGAGATCGGTCGCGGCGGTCGTGGGCTCTCGAGCTACCCGCACCCTCGGCTCATGCCCGACTTCTGGGAGTTCCCCACGGTCTCGATGGGCCTCGGGCCCATCACCGCCCTCTACCACGCACGCTTCAACCGCTATCTCTCCAACCGTCAACTCGACGACACGGCGAACAGCCGGGTATGGGCATTCCTCGGCGACGGTGAGTGCGACGAGCCCGAGACCCTCGGCGCGATCTCACTCGCCGCGCGTGAGCAACTCGACAACCTCGTGTTCGTCGTGAACTGCAACCTGCAACGGCTCGATGGGCCGGTCCGTGGCAACGGCAAGGTCATCCAAGAGCTCGAGGCCGTGTTCCGTGGCGCCGGTTGGAACGTCATCAAGGTCATCTGGGGCTCGAAGTGGGATGAGCTGCTCGCCCAAGACAAAGACGGCGCGCTGCTGAACCAGATGAACACCACCGTCGACGGGGAGTTCCAGCGTTACGCGGTGGAGAGCGGCAACTACATCCGCGAGAACTTCTTCGGCCCCGATCCGAGGCTCCGCCAGATGGTGTCGCATCTCAACGACGACGAGTTGCGCAACCTGCCTCGCGGAGGCCACGACTACACCAAGCTCTATGCGGCGTATCGGGCGGCAGTCGAGAACCTGGGTTCCGGTCGCCCGACGGTAATCCTGGCCAAGACCGTCAAGGGCTGGACTCTCGGACCGGGTTTCGAGGGAAGGAACTCCACCCACTCCATCAAGAAGATGACCGAGCAGCAGTTGCTCGAACTCCGCGATCGCCTCCACCTCCACGAGGAGATCCCCGAGACGTCGATCACGGCCGATGACCCGCCGTACTTCCGACCTTCTGAAGACTCGATTGAGTACCAGTCCTTCTGAAGACTCGATCGAGTACCAGTACATGATGGAGCGTCGCAAGAGCCTCGGCGGCGTGCTCCCCCGTCGTACGACAACCGTGCGTCGTCCGATCACGATNCCCACTCCCGAAACCTTCGCCGAGATGGACGCCGGTTCGGGAGACATGGCGGTCAGCACCACGATGGGCTTCACCCGCCTGTTGAGGAGTCTCTGCCGCGACGAGGGCATCGGACGGCGGATCGTGCCGATCATCCCCGACGAGGCGCGCACCTTCGGTATGGACTCGCTCTTCCGCGAGCTCGAGATCTACGCCTCTCAGGGGCAGAAGTACGAGCCGGTCGACCACGACCTCCTGCTCTCGTACACCGAGGACTCCGACGGCCAGATCCTCGAGGAGGGCATCACCGAGTCAGGATCAATGGCGAGCTTCATCGCGGCGGGCACGAGCTACGCGACGCGCGGGGTGCCGATGATTCCGTTCTACACCTTCTATTCGATGTTCGGGTTCCAGCGAACCGGCGATCTCATCTGGCAAGCGGCCGATATCCGCGCGCGCGGATTCATGATGGGTGCGACCGCTGGGCGAACCACCCTGCTCGGTGAGGGCTTGCAGCACCAGGACGGCCACTCGCTCGTTCTCGCGTCGACGGTGCCAACGGTGCAAGCCTTCGATCCCGCCTTCGCCTACGAGGTCGGCGCGATCGTGCGCGCCGGCATCGAGCAGATGTACGGCCCGGACTCCCCCGAGTCAGAACGCGACGTCATCTATTACTTGACCCTCTACAACGAGAACTACCGGATGCCGGCGCTGCCGGAGGACGCGGCGCTCGCCGAGGAATTCCGCTCGGGCGCGGTTCGCGGCATGTACCGGTTCGCAGCCGCACCGGAAGGCCCCTCTCGCCGAGCCACGATCCTGTTCTCGGGGGTTGCCCATTCAGCCGCTCGAAAGGCGGTCGAGGAGCTCGCGGAGCATTACGACGTCGGAGCCGAGCTGTGGTCGGTCACCAACTACAAGCGCCTCCGTGAGCAGGCAATGGCCACCGAGCGTTACAACCGCCTGCATCCCTCGGCAAACGCGAGACCGCTCTCGTCACCTCCCTGCTCTCGGAGTCGACCGGGCCCATCACCGCTGTCACCGACTTCATGTGCGCCGTTCCCGAGCAGATCGGGCGTTACGTCCCCACCGGTCGACCCTTCAAGGTGCTCGGCACGGACGGAATGGGTCGGAGCGACACCCGTGAGTCGCTGCGCCGGCACTTCGAGGTCGACTGCGGGCACGTGGTCGTCTCGACGCTCGAGGGGCTCGCCGATCTCGGCGAGGTGGACCGCTCACTGGTCGCCGATGCGATCGCGCGCTACGACATCGACCCGGACGCGGTCGACCCGTTCCTCGTCTGACTGACGAACGTCAGTCGGGTCGCACGCGGTCGAGCCAACCGCTGAGAATCGCGATGGCCCTCGGGTCGTGGCGGAGCCGATGACCGGCTCCTGCCAGAACGTTCAACTCGGCTTCCCCGTGCGCTTGAGCGAGTTGGCGCGCGTCGGAGACCGGCACGCTCTCGTCGTCCTCGCCGTGGAGCACGAGTAGGGGTCGCGGGGCGAATCTGCGCGCCGACACAACCGGCCGGAATCGTCGGAAGGCGCGCGACCAGTCCTCCATCGAGGCCGGATATCCCGGGGTGCGCACCGCTCCGATATCGCGGGCGTGCTCAAGGAACCTTCGAGGGTGCTCCGCCCAGTCATCGAAATCGGCTCGTGGTGACAGGAGGGCAGCCGCGATCACCCGAGGGTCGTCGGCCGCGGCGCAGATCGCGATCGACCCACCGGTGTTGGCGCCGATCAGCACCACCCCGCTGAGCTCGACATTTCGTCCGAGGTGGTCGATGGCGTTGCGAAGATCATCCATCCATCCCTGAAGCGAGAAGTCGCCGGTCGAATTACCGCACCCGCTGAACGTGAAGGTCAGCCCCGCGTATCCGACCTCGTGGGTGAGTCGGTCGACCAGTTCAGGAAAGGTGCCGGCTGAGCGTCGTGCGTCGATCGGTCCGATCGGGAAGCCATGACAGAGCACGAGGCCCGGAACTGGGCCGTCGATTCCGGCGGGAACACTCAGGTGACAAGAGAGCCGCTCGTGGCCGCTCTCGAAGGTCGAGTCCAAACTGCCTCAACTCTCAGGCGCGAGGACGACGGTGTCGTCGACGCATACCCGGCCGGGCCGCGGTGTAACCGCGGTTGCGTGCCTCCGCGAGGGTGTCCGGCGCGAAGCAGATCCCGACCTCGGCTTCCACGATGTCGTCGATGATCGTGGGGTCGGTCCACTCGTCGAGGTCGTAGACGAGTTGGGTGCGCTTGTCGCCGAGGAATCGCGTGTGCTCGAAGCGGGAGGGGCGTTCCATGGGCTGAGACGCTAGTCGCCGATGACGTCATCGGGGGCTGCGGTTGGGCCGACGGCTCCGATCGCATCGAAGTAGGCCAGGTGGGCACTTACCACCTCGACCGCGTCGACGTCGTCGAGCAGTTCAACACCGTCGTCGACGGCCACGGCGAGCAAGTGGGCGATCAGGGTGGTCTCATCCACGAGGACGGTCTCGTCAATGTCCTGTGTTCGATCGACGACCCGGTCAGGTTGGAGGCCGCGTTCGTGGAGCCATCCCATGTGGGCGATGAGCAGGCGTTCCACTTCCGCCGGGGTCAGCCGGGCCTGACTCGACGTTGGGAGTCGATCGCACACGAAGTCCACGGCCTCGTCGAGTCGGTACACCGCTCGTGGCGCGATGCCGTCGAGCCGGTGCGACTCCCGGCCAATCGCTAACGCCGCGATCACGAATGTGATTACGGCCGCGACGAGCGTGGCAATGATCGTGGAGGTCTCCACGGTGGCCTCCGGGCTCCGGCGCTCAGATGCCGATGCGCTTGGCCAGCACCTCGCGATGGTAGGTCGGGTCGCCGAAGAGCAGCTCGGAGGACTTTGCGCGCTTGAAGTAGAGGTGCGCCGGGTGCTCCCAGGTGAAGCCGATACCGCCGTGGATCTGGATGTTCTCAGCGGTCGCGTGGAAGTAAGCCTCCGAGCAGTAGGCCTTCGCGAGCGAAGCCACCGAGGGGAGCTCCTCGTTCATCTCGCTGGCGCACCACAGCCCGTAGTAGGCGGCGCTCTTGGCCGACTCGACCTCGAGGAGCATGTCGGCGCACTTGTGCTTGATCGCCTGGAACGAGCCGATCGGCCGGCCGAACTGGACGCGGTCCTTGGCGTATTGAACGGCCATCTCCAGCACGAGCTGAGCACCGCCGACCTGCTCGGCGGCAAGTCCGACGGCGGCGAGGTCGAGCACCGTCTCGAGCACCTGCCAGCCGGCGCCTTCAGCGCCGATCAGCGTGGCCGGGGTCGAGGAGAACTCGAGGCGAGCCTGCTTACGCGTCTGGTCCATGGTGGCGAGAGCGGTGCGCTCGAGTCCGGAGGCCCCTGCGTCGACGGCGAAGAGGCTGACTCCGGCCGACGTGCGCGCGGCGACGAGGATGAGGTCCGCCGTGTGTCCGTCGAGGACGTACGACTTGGTGCCGGTCAGGGTGTAGCCGTCACCGGAAGCGGTGGCTTCCATGGTGATGCCGCTCTCGTCCCAGCGGCCTGACGGCTCGGTAAACGCGAGGGTGGCGATCGTGGTACCGGCGGCGATACCGGGCAGATGCGCCGCTTTCGCGGCTTCGTCGCCCGAGTGGATGAGGGTATTGGCGGCCAGCACGACCGAGGAGAAGAACGGCGCGCAAAGCAAGGCGCGACCCATCTCCTCGAGCACGATCCCGAGCTCGACGTAGCCGAAGCCGGAGCCGCCGTACTCCTCGGGGATGTGCATGCCCTGCAGACCCATTTGCTCGGCCATCTGCTTCCAGACGTCGGCGTCAAAACCCGCGTCGGTCTCCATCTGCTCGCGCACGGCCTCTTCGGAGCTCTTTGCTTCCATGAAGGCGCGGATGGTGCTGCGCAGTTCGTCCTGTTCCTCAGTGAAGGCGAAGTTCATGCCGGGATTCTGGCAGTGGGGTCATCTCCGGACAAGTCGTAGTGTGTACATCTATGTACACACGTATCGGTATCCGCGATCTTCGCGCCGACCTCGCGGCGGCGATCCGTCGAGCTCGCTCCGGCGAGCGCACCGTGATCACCGACCGCGGTCAACCGGTCGCCGAACTCGGACCACCAGCGACGGAGGCCGAGCCGAACGCTCTCGACCCCCTTCTTCATCGCGGCGCGCTCATCGCGCCGAGACGCACCGGCGAACGTCGCACCCCTCGGCCCGTCTCTGTCTGGAGTGGTGCCCGCCTCGACCGCGCGCTTCGGGAGCTCCGCGGATGAGCCGCCTCGGACTCGACTCGACGGCGTTGCTCTCCCTCTGCGTCGATCATCCGCATCGCACCGGGCTCCTCGACGCCTTCCTCGGCGCCGAGGTCGTCTCGGCCAGCGCCCTCGCGCTCACCGAGGCCATCGCCGGAATCGATCGTCTCACCGACTCCCCCATCGACCGGGGGGACCTCGAGGACGAGGTGCGCCTGCTCTGGGATCAACTCTTCGTCGTGCCCGTTGACGCGGAGTGCCTCGAGCAGGCCGCCTCGATACTCCGTGATCGGCCGCTCCGAGTGAGCGACGCCATCCACCTGAGCGCTGCGCTCAGAATCGGTGGGGACATGACGTGGGCTACCCATGACCCGACTCAAGTGCCGGTCGCGGAGGCGCTCGGGCTCAAGCTGTGGACTCCCGAGGCGTGATTGGTGGCGTGCTCCGACCCCGGATGGGAGACTGATGCAATGTCCACCCTGCACTGGTCGAACTCCGACGCCGAGATCCATCGGGTGGTGGTTGGCGGCTACGACAACAACGTGTTCGTGGTCCGGTGTCGAGCAACCGGCGAGGCCGTGCTGATCGACGCCGCGAACGAGCATGAGCGACTCCTCGAACTCGCCTCCACCCTCGGCGTGCGCCGAGTCCTCGAGACCCACGGCCACTTCGACCACATCGGTGCCGTCACGGAGATGCGCGAGGCGGGTTACGAGGTGGCGGTCACCGCGGCCGACGCGCCGATGCTCCGCGAGGTCGGATACGACGTGTTCATCGACGATGCCGAGGTCATCGAGTTCGGGCGCCTTCGCCTCGACGCGATCCACAATCCGGGGCACACACCGGGTTCGGTCTCGTTCAAGCTCGCCGGGGCACCCGTGCTGTTCAGCGGCGACACGCTCTTCCCTGGCGGACCGGGCGCCACCAAATTCGAGGGCGGTGACTTCGACACCATCATCCGGTCGATCGATGACCTGCTGTTCGCTCTCCCCGACGACACCATCGTGATGCCCGGGCACGGCCTGGACACCACGATCGGCACCGAGCGACCGCATCTGCAGGAGTGGGTGGACCGCGGATGGTGAGATATGTCGGCCTACGAGCGATCCGATGAGATACGACGAGAGACCAACCGACGCGACCCCGATCGACACGGGCGATTTACCCGACACCCCGGTTCGCGACCGCAACATTCCAGCACGAGCCTGGACCGCCGCGCCGGCCCGACTTCTCGCGCTCGGCACCGACCTGCCTGACGCGCCAGAGGCCGAGTACAAGCGACGTATCGGACCGTGGCTGCTCTGGCGTGCTGGCCCCGCCAGCGGCGCCGAGGCCCGCTACTGGGTCTGCCACGGCAGCGACCACAGTCTCCAGTTCGAATTGGACCTCCACGCGGACGGCTCGGCCGAGGGCGTCGGACCAAGCGGAGCCCGTCACGACCGATTCCGCGACTGGAAGATCGATCTCCGCGATCACGACCACGCCGTTGGTCAGTAGCCACGATCCAAAACGCAGGCGGAGCCCCCGGTACTCTGAGGTGATGGTGTCCAACGGGCCATCGGTCGCGTTTCGCGAGGGAGCGGACATACGCCTTGGCGGGATGACTCCTCCTCGCTCCGTGCTGACCCTCGGCCGCGAGACTGAACTCGTACGCGCTGACGGTCGACCCACCCCCGAGTTCCGCGCATCGCTGAGGCGCATTCCCAATCTCCGCAACGCCGCCACGATCGCCGCTCTGTACGGACAGACACTGCTCGTGCTCTGGCTGGCGGTTGCTCTTGGCTGGTGGGCGTGGCCGATCGCGGTCTTGCTCATGGGCCGCGCCCACGCCCAGTTCGCGGCGCTCATGCACGAAGCGGCGCATCGGCTGCTGTTCTCGAATCGCCGTGCGAACGACCTCGTTGGCCGATGGCTGCTCGGCTATCCTGGTTGGGTCTCGACCGATGCCTACCGGCGAGTCCACATGGCGCATCACCGACGCGAGTTCGGCCCGGACGAGCCTGACCTGCCGCTGTATCAGGGCTACCCCGTCGGTCGGGCGAGCCTCCGCCGGAAGTTGCTGCGCGACCTGACCGGCCGCACCGGTCTGCGACTCCTTCGCGCGCAGTTCTCGGGGCTGAGGCAACGCGACCGGAGAGCTCGGCGCACCGCGGCAAGCATCCTCGCTGTCCAGGCTGCGCTGTTCGCGATCTCGATCGCTCTTGGCCAGCCGCTCGTCTACCCGGTGCTGTGGTTCCTTCCGTTCCTCACGGTGTGGCGTGTCATCAACCGTCTTCGCTCGATCGCCGAGCACGGCGGCCTCGAGGCATCCGATGATCGCCGGGTCACCACGCATTGCATCGCCTCGCAGGCGCTCTGGTTCCGCTTCCTGGTGGGGCCGTACATGCTCGGTTACCACCTCGCCCATCACGTCGACGCCGGGGTGCCGTTCCGAAGCCTCCCGCGATACCACCGAGCCCTCATCGAATCGGGCTACATCTCGGAGGGGTACGCCTACCGCTCCTACCCGCAGTTGTGGCGGGCGTTGGCGGCGGATCCCTCCTGATTTCCCCTACCACGACAGTGCTAATTATCTGCTCCACTCGTAGGATTTGAGCCATGTCGAGCCCCTCGGAAGCCACCGCCTCCCCCCTCTTCCGGGTCACTGGCCTCCGTGCCCGGCCCACCGCCGAACCTGGTGCGCCCGAGGCAGCCGAGATCCTTCGCGGACTCGACCTCACGGTTCGAGCCGGTGAGGTCCACGCGATCATGGGCCCGAACGGATCGGGCAAGTCGACCCTCGGAAACACGCTGCTCGGCTCCCCTGAATACGAGGTGACCGCGGGAACCCTCGAACTGCGGGGCGAGGACATCTCCGAGTGGAGCCCCGACGAACGGGCCCGGGCCGGAATGTTCCTCGCCTTCCAGTACCCCCAGGAGATCCCCGGGGTCTCGGTCATCCAGTTCCTCCGCCAAGCTCTCTCCGCGCGAAAGGGCATCGACCTCTCGGTGCTTGAGCTTCGTCTCGCCGCTATCGAGTGGATGGAGCGCCTCGGCATGGATTCATCGTTCGTCGACCGCTATCTCAACGAGGGGTTCTCCGGCGGCGAGAAGAAGCGCAACGAGATCATGCAGATGGCCATTCTCGGACCCGAGATCGCCATCCTCGATGAGACCGATTCGGGCCTCGACATCGACGCCCTGCGGATTGTGGCCAACGGGATCCACGAGGTTCGCGCGGACCGGCCTGAGATGGGCGTCGTGCTCATCACCCACTACCAGCGACTTCTCGATGAGGTCCGCCCCGACCACGTGCACATCCTCGTCGACGGACGCATCATCACCTCAGGTGGCATGGAGCTCGCCGAAGAACTCGAGCGCTCCGGCTACGAGTCGTTCCGGGCAGGGGTGTGACCGAGTGACTCCGTCGGCCGTCGCGCCACCGGATTGGGAGCGCATCCGCTCCGACTTCCCCGTGCTGCGACGCGAGATCGACGGGCGCCCCATCGTCTATCTCGACTCGGCGAACACCTCCCAAAAGCCCGAGGCCGTGATCGAGGCAATGGCGTCGTTCATGCGCGAGGGCTACGCGCCGATCAACCGGAGCGCCTATCGACTCGCCGCTGCCGCGACCGACGCGTTCGAAGGCGCCCGCACCAAAGTCGCCCGATTCATCAACGCCGCACGTCCCGAGGAGGTCGTGTTCACCCGCAACGCGACCGAGGCGTTGAACATGGTGGCGCAGTCATGGGGTCGCGCGAACCTTCGCGCCGGTGACGCGGTCGTGCTCACCCATATGGAGCATCACGCCAACATCGTCCCGTGGCAGATGCTCGTCGACCAGATCGGCATCGAACTCCGGTTCATCCCCCTGACCGATGACGGACTCCTCGACCTCGACGGGTTGCCCACGCTCCTCGACGGGGCCCGCGTGCTCTCAGTGACGGCCATGAGCAACGTGCTCGGCACCATCAACCCGGTCGAGCGACTCGTGACGGCCGGGCGTGCCGCCGACTGCATGGTCATGATCGATGCCTGTCAATCAGTGCCGCATGGGATCACCGATGTGCAGGCCTGGGGTGCCGACTTCGTGGCGTTCTCCGGCCACAAGATGCTCGGCCCCTCGGGCATCGGTGTGCTCTGGGGTTCGAGCGAGCAACTCGAACTCCTCCCGCCGTTCCTCGGCGGCGGCAACATGATCGACGACGTCCGTCTCGACGGTTTCACCTGCGCGCCGGTCCCCGCCAAGTTCGAGGCCGGCACAGCGGCCATCGTCGAGGCGGTAGGTCTCGGCGCCGCGGTCGACTATCTCGAGTCGGTCGGAATGGCGAACATCCGTCGACACGAGATGGATCTGACCCGCTACGCGATCGACAGTCTGCGGACGCGCTACGGCGACGACGTCGTCATCCACGGCACCGACAACGTGGAGCAGCGTGGAGGGGTGCTCTCGATCGCATTCCGTGACATCCACCCGCACGATCTGTCTCAAGTGCTCGATGAGAGCAACATCTGCGTTCGCGCCGGCCATCACTGCGCGAAACCGCTGATGCGGCTTCTCGGGGCCAACGCGACGGTGCGGGCCAGCCTGTACCTCTACAACGACCGAAGCGACGTCGATGCGCTCGTCGAGGGCCTCGACGGTGCCTCGGATATCTTCGGCCTCTGACCCCCGACCTGAGGTAAATGCGATGCCCGGACTCGAAGACCTCTACCGAGAGATCATCCTCGACCACTACAAGAATCCGCGGAACCGCGGTGAACTCCCCGAGCCGGCGATCAGCGTCGAAGGACACAATCCGCTGTGCGGTGACGAGATCACGCTCTACCTCGATGTGGCCGATGACATCGTCCGCGACGTGAAGGTGTCGGGCCAGGGTTGCTCGATCTCGCAGAGCTCAGCCTCGATGATGACGCAGGCGGTTATCGGAAGACCGGTCGCCGAGGTGCGGGCCGTCATCCGACGCTTCAAGTCGATGATGGCGATCGAGGAGGACGGGCTCGAGCCGAGCGACACCGATATCTCACTCGGTGACCTTGAAGCCCTTCAGGGTGTCGTGAAGTTCCCGGTGCGAATCAAGTGCGCCACGCTCTCGTGGAACACCCTCATCCAGGCGCTCGATCAAGCGGTCTGATTCGGGCTCAGCGCACTGAAGGCCGGCTCGTCGCAGCCGTGTGCTCGGTGCCAACCTGACGACGTGTCAATCGACGAGGCGCGAGCGCGCGCGGGGAAGGCAATACGCGAACTCGGCCACGCGTTTGCCGGATTCGATCTGACTGAGCCGCAGATCGATCGGATCACCCGCGTGCTCGATGATCTCGCCGAGGAACTCGGCACCGGAACCCCTCGAGACCTCGACGACGGATCATTCGGGGATCGACAGTTGGCCACCTACCCCCAAGGTCGGATTACCCACACCTTCGACGACCGGCCGATCTCTGGACGAGCATCGCCGTGGGGCCTCGACATGGACCTCCATCGTCACGGCGACGAGATCGAGGCTCGCCTTGTTCTGCGATCGGCGCACGAGGGAGCGCCCGACCGATCACACGGCGGGATCGTCGCGGCACTGTTCGACGATGTGTTCGGCTTCGTCCTCGGCGTGGTGGAGCAGGCCGCGTTCACCGGGCGGCTCACGATCACCTACCGGGCCCCGACCCCACTGCACAGAGAGTTGTCCTGCCGGGTGCGAGCAACAGGCCATCACGGACGCAAGTTGACCATGACCGGTGAGTTGGTCGATATCGCAAGTGACACCTTGGTCGCTGAGGCCGAGGCGCTCTTCATCACCGTCGATCCCGACGAGTTCAGGCGACAGACGGCACGACGTCCGGCGCCACCCGCTGAGGCGTAACTCTCAGCGGAGCAGACCGACGAGGGCCTCGCGGGTCGCGGCCAACTCGTCACGGGAACCGAACGCTGAGGCGGCGAAGGTCGTCGTGCCGCAACCTTCGAGTGCTCGGATGCGGTCCTGCACCTCGGTCGCTGTGCCGATGATCGCGACATCAGCCGGGGTTGCGGCACCCTCCCGATCGAGCATCGCTCGGTACGAGGGCAGTTGGCCGTAGATGGCGTAATCGCTGTCGGCGCGAGCGCGTGCGGCGTCGACGTCGTCGGTCACGCAGACCGGGAGCCCGACCACAACCTGTGGCTCCGGTCGCCCAGCCTCCTCGGCGGCCTCGCGAATCGTCGGTGAGGTCAATGTGCGGATGGTCTCGGGTCCCGTCATCCAGGTGATGGTGCCGTCGGCCATGCGCCCAGTGAGGCGGAGCATCTGCGGGCCGAGGGCGGCCACCAGCACCGGAGGGGCATCCGCGGGGGGCGGAGTGATCTCACCGCGACCGGTGAGCGCCTCTCCGGCGAAGGAAACCCGCCGATCATGGAGCAGCGGCATGAGGATCGACAGGTAGTCGCTCATGTGCCGCACCGGTCGGTCGAAGCTGATACCCCACATCCCCTCCACAACGGGCTGGTGGCTGAGGCCAATGCCGAGCACGAGCCGCCCACCGATGGCGGCCTGGGTGGTGAGGGCCTGCTGGGCGAGCATCATCGGGTGTCGCGGATAGGTCGGCACAACCGAGGTGACCACTCGGATTCCGGGAACCGAGCGTGCGGCAGCCGCGATGCCGGTGAGGGCGTCCATGCCGAAGATCTGCGGGGTGCCGTAGGCGGGGAATCCCTGCCCGGCAGCCTCGCGGAGGCTCTCCTCGAACCCATCGATGGTCTGGTCGAATCCGAAAACAGCGATGTCCATCCGGCGAACCTACCGGTCGAGGTGGCCGTGCACCGGTCTCACCGGAGGTGTCGAAAGCACTCGCGCAGATCAGCGACCAGCAACTCGGGCTGCTCCAGAGCGGCGAAGTGCCCACCGCGGGGCATGTCGGTCCAGTGGGTGATCTCGTAGGCCTGCTCGCACCAAGGCCGCGGGGCGCGGATGATCTCGCGAGGGAACGCCGCAACCCCAGTGGGGATGTCCACACGCGCCCCGGGACCGAAGGAGGAGAAGCTCTCCCAATAGAGACGACCTGACGACGCGGCGCTCGCCGTCAGCCAATAGTGGGTGACGATGTCGAGGATCGTGTCTCGGGTGATCGCGTTCTCCGGGTGCCCGTCGCAATCGGTCCATGCCTGGAACTTCTCGAGGATCCACGCCAGTTGACCGACCGGTGAGTCGGTGAGGGCGTAACCGATGGTCTGAGGGCGTGTGCTCTGCTGCTTGGAGTAGCCCGCCTCCCACTCCTGGTAGTGCGTGAAGGCCGCGAACGCGGCCTGGTCGGCGGGGCTTGGGTCGGACATCGCCTCGGCGGTCGGGGCGGCGATCGGCATGTTGAGGTGGATGCCGGCGCAGGAGTGAGCGCCACCAGCCGATGTCGCGAGGCGCCCGATCTCGGTGGTGACGGCGGAGCCCCAGTCACCGCCTTGGGCCACCCACCGCTCGTAGCCGAGCCGATCCATGAGCGTGGTCCAGAGCTCGGCAATGCGGGCGGTGCCGGTGCCGGTGGCGGCCGGTTTTGAGGAGAACCCGAATCCAGGAAGCGAGGGGCAGACGACGTGGAAGGCGTCGGCGGCATCACCGCCGAAACGGGTCGGGTCGGTGAGTGGTCCAATCACGCGGAGAAACTCGAGCACCGAGCCGGGCCACCCGTGGGTGATCACGATCGGCATCGCATCCGCGTGTTGAGAGCGCGCGTGAATGAAGTGGATCTCCTGACCGTCGATATCGGTGACGAACTGATCGAAGGTGTTCAACTCCCCCTCGAGACGACGCCAGTCGTAGGAGTCGCGCCAATACTCCGCGACTTCGCGGAGGTAATCCAAAGGCACCCCCTGCGACCAGTCGTCGACGGTCTCCGCCTCGGGAAACCGCGTGGTCGCCAACCGCTGCCGAAGGTCGACAAGGTCCGGCTCGGGCACCTCAGCGCGAAACGGGTCCAGCGTGAAGGGGCGCAGCATGTCCCGATCCTGTCACGCCGGATAGAAGATCCCCGCCCGCATCAGCCACCGCTCCTAGCCTCGCAGCGTGGCTATGGCAACGTACGACAGGATCATCTCGACAATGCGCGAAGGTGGAGTCGTCCTTCTGGACGGCGCCACGGGCACCGAGCTCGAGCGGCGAGGAGCCGAGATGGATCCGCACTCCTGGTGTGGGGCAGCCTCGAAAGACAACGCCTCCTTACTCAGTGAGATCCACTCCGACTACATCGACGCCGGTTCTCGGATCATCACCGCGAACACCTTCGCCTCGTCGCGACTCATGCTCGAAGGCGCAGGGCTCGGTGACCGCGTCGACGAGATCAACACGATCGCGGTCAATGCCGCGCTCGAGGCCCGCGACCGTCACCCAATGGCGCCCGAGGTCGTGGTCGCCGGTTCGCTCTCCCACATGGTCCCGGTGTCCGGCGGCACTGACCGGTTCGATCCCAACGCCGTGCCGAGCGAGGATCGACTCGCCGAGGCCTTCGGTGAACTCGCCGCAGTGCTCGCGACCGCCGGCGTCGAGATGATCCTGCTCGAGATGATGTACGAACCGACTCGGTCAAAGATCGCCCTTGACGCGGCCCTCGCCACCGGCCTTCCCGTCTGGTTCGACATGAGTGCGCGCCGCACCGACGACGGCCGAGTGATCGCCTTCCATCCCTTCGAGGAATTGGCTCTGACCGACCTCCTCGCCCTGGTTCCCGAGACCGGGGTTGACGCGGTCGGCGTGATGCACACCCAGTCGCAGGTGGTGGGCGACGCCATCGACGAGATCCGCTCCGTCACCAATCTTCCGATCGCCGCCTACCCCGACAGCGGGTTCTTCAAGATGCCGAGCTGGCAGTTCCACGAGGTGATCTCGCCGGCGGATCTCGAGGAGTACTTCGTTGATTGGATCTCGCGCGGGGCGACCGCGCTCGGTGGATGTTGCGGCCTCACGGTTGAGCATGTGCTCGCCGCGGCCGCCGCCCGCGATCGGGCTCAGCCGACGGTATGACCCGCTGACCGAAGGCAGGTGATGGCGCGCTCGAGATCCTCGGCACGCACGAGGAGGTGATCGGTGTCGAAGGTCGACACCGTGAACACCGAGAGCTCGGCGGCGGCTAGGGGCGCGAGGAGCGATTCGAGGATGCCGACGAGCGCGAAATCGAGCGGACCGTCGACGCTCATCACCCGCCACGGCCCGACGACCTCCGATCCGGTCGGCTCCGAACCCGCCGGACACACAATCGAAAGTTCTGCCGTCGTTTTCGTGACCGACCAGAATCCGTACGTCGGCGTCGGCACGGCGCTGTCGGGTGGAAGTCGACATACCGAGCACTCCTGCTCCAGCACGCTCAAGGCGACGACGCGTGACACAGGCCGAACCTATACCGGTGGCTAGCGTCGCGCCCGATGAGCGAATCGAGGCCAGCCTCACCCTGGATCACGACGGGTCCCTTCCGCACGGCAGGTGCGCTCGGCCTTGGGCGATTCAGTTTGTCGACAGTCGCCATTACCCATCTCGCCGCGACCTGGTTCATGGTCGGCCTCATCTGGACGATCCACACCGTGCACTATCCGCTCTTCGCCGAGGTGGGTGCCGACGCCTACATCGGCTTCCAGGCTTCGCACGTTGAACGGATCGGTCGACTGCTCCTTCTGCCGTGGTTGATCGAGGGCGCGAGCGCCGCGGCGTTGCTCCTCGCGGCTGATCGAGGAGTTCGACGCTCGGCGGTCATCGGAGCGATCGCGATGGCGGTGGTGCTCGTGATCAGCGGTTTCTGGTCAGCTCCCGCTCACGCTGAACTCGCCGACGGATTCGACCAGGCTGTCCACTCCCGCCTGATGACCGCTGATCTCGTTCGCACGATCGCTTGGACGATCCGCGGTGTTGTCGCCGTCGACATCCTCCGTCGGGTCGTTCGCGCGAGGCCTCACTAATGCCTGCGAGTGGCTCATTTGAACAGGTGACGCTCGCCGGACAACACGTCACGCTCGAACCGCTCACCATGAAGCACGCCGACGCGCTACTTGAGATCGCCTCCGGGGACCGGTCGACGTTCGGATACACCTGGATTCCAGAAGCCGACCCAGTCGAGGTGGAGCGCTACATCACCACCGCGCTCGACGAGTTCGAACGCGGCCTCGGCCTCGCTTTCGCGAGTGTCGAGACGGTGTCGGGCCGCGTTCGCGGTTCAACCCGGTTCATGAACGCCGAATACTGGACAACCCCCGACCGCCGACCCCGACTGGCCGACGTTCCAGACGCCGTGGAGATCGGGAGCACGTGGCTTGCGCCGGACGCGCAACGCAGCGGCATGAACACCGAGGCGAAGATCATGATGCTCGATCACGCCTTCGACCGGATTGGGGTGAAGCGGGTCACCATCAAGACCGACGTTCGTAATTCCAAATCGAGGGCCAACATCGAACGGGTGGGCGCCAGGCTCGACGGTGTCTTGCGCGCTCACATGCCCGCCTCCGATGACGGGATCCGCGACACCGCCGTCTACTCGTTGCTCGCAAGCGAGTGGGCCGAGGCGCGTAGCGCGCTCATTGCCCGTCTGCGCCCGATCTGACTGGTCTTGTTCAGCTCCGACTGGAGCGTCGAACGATGAGGCAGAACTCGTTGCCTTCCGGATCGGCCATGACACGGAGCCATCCGGTGCCTTCGTCGACCGTGTCGCCGAAAGCGGTCGCGCCAAGGGCGATCAACCGCGCGACGGCCTCGTCGATATCCGCGACCTCAACGTCGAGGTGCACACGGTTCTTCACCACTCGGTCCTCTGGAACCCGTTGGAAGCCGAGGTGGCCAACGACGGGGACGTCACGGAGGTTTACCCAGTCGTCGTCGAGGGTGCGGTCATCGATTTGGCCGCCGACGACCTCACGCCAGAACTCCGCGAGTGCCTTCGGCGCCGCGCAATCGAAGGTGACTCCAAGCAGTTGAGCGAGCGGCCGTTCCACGCTGGTGACGCTACTGAGCGCAACCGGCTCAGATGGCGAGAACACCGCTCGGCGACGCAGACTCTCCCACGTGAACGACGAGGTCGACAGAGCGGACACGGCAGGTTCACCGCGCCTCTCCGCGATCTCCGGGATCGTGGCTGCGCTGGCGGGCGTCAGCGGCGCCGAACTGGTCTCGATCATCGATACCGGTGGTCCGTCACCGCTGTCAGCGGTCGGCGATGTCTTCATCGACACCATCGGCGTTCGGGTCAAAGACATCGCGGTCGCGATCTTCGGCACCAACCACCGCACCGCGCTCGTCATCGCGATGCTCCTCGTGATCGGAGCGCTCGGGGCTGGGGTCGGCCGGCTTCACCGTCGATCAGCGCCTCGAGCTCGGGTCGCCGTGCTTCTCGTCGCCGTTCTCGGCCTGCTCGCGTTCTGGTCACGGCCCGATGCGACATGGTGGGTAGGGGTGGTCAGCACCGCCCTCGGTGCAGTCACCTCGGTCGCTTGCCTTTCCGCCTTGTCTCAACGCTCGGTGCCGCGACCTCCGGCGGGCGTGCCGATTCCCGGTACCGGAACGGGTGATCGACGCGGGTTCCTCCGAGCCGCCACCACCATCTCGCTCGGCGCGGGGGCGGCGCTCGCCGTGAGCCGGGTGGCGCGTTCTGGCGACACGGTCCAAGTAGCGACTGGCACACGTTCGCTCCCCCGCCCTGGGTCACGGATCGACATTCCCTCCACGGGTATCGACACACCGGGTGTCTCGCCCTACATCACACCGACGCGCGACTTCTACCGCATCGACACAGCGCTTCGTGTGCCACGAGTGGATGCCGACACGTGGGAACTCAGCGTCACCGGGCTCGTGGAGCGGCCGTTCACCATCAACTTCGATGAGTTGCTCGAAATGGACTCGGTGTCGCTCCCGGTGACGATTGCCTGCGTGTCGAATCCGGTGGGTGGCGACCTCGTTGGCACCGCCGAATGGCAGGGCGTCCCGCTTCGCGCACTGCTCGATCAGGCTGGAGTGTCGGCAGAGGCTGAGCAGATCGTTGGACGCTCCGTTGACCGGTTCACGGCGGGTTTCCCCCTCGCCGCTCTCGATGACGAGCGGACCGCCATCGTTGCCTACGGGATGAACGGCGAGTTCCTTCCTGCCCTCCACGGTTTCCCCGCGCGACTCGTGGTGTCGGGTCTCTACGGATATGTCTCAGCCACCAAATGGCTCTCCCAGATCGACTTGACGACCTGGGACGGGTTCGACGGCTACTGGGTGCCGCTCGGATGGTCGAAGGAGGGACCGGTGAAAATCACCTCCCGCATCGACACACCGCGGAACCGGGTGATGCGCGGTGCGACCGCGATCGGTGGTGTCGCAGTGGCGCCCTCGGTCGGTATCGACCGGGTAGAGGTCCAAGTCGACGATGGCGAGTGGCGCACGGCGTCGCTCGGCCGGGTTGCCGGGGACGACACGTGGGTTCAGTGGTCGATCGATTGGGAGGCCACCTCGGGCATGCACTGGCTGAGGTGCCGCGCGGTCGACAGCGACGGGAATCTCCAGGTGGAGGAGCCAAGCCCGGTCGCGCCCGACGGCGCCACCGGTTGGCATACGGTCCGCATCGTCGTCGACTGAGCGCAGCGGGTTCGCCGCCCTGGGATAGGTTCCATACGTGCACATCAGGAAGTACGTCACCACCTGCGAGGACATACTCGCTGAGAACGATCGCGAGACCGGCCGGATCGTGCGGCGAGCGGTCTGCAGCGCGGTGATCAAGAACCCTCACGCCGGCCGGCCCGGGGAGGACCTCGACGAGATCGAGCAGATGGGCGCGGAAATCTCGGGACTTCTTGCCGAACGCGCGCTCACGGCGCTAGGGGTGGCCGCCGAGGACGTCACTGCATACGGCAAGGGGTGCATCGTCGGCACCGCCGGCGAGATCGAGCACGCCGCGGCGCTCATTCACCCGCGTTTCGGTGCTCCGATCCGCAAGGTGGTCATCAAGGGCGATGACATCATCACCTCGACCAAGAAGGTCGCCGGACCCGGCGCGCAGATCACCCTGCCGATCACCAACAAGGACGACATCTGGTCGTTCGACGAGATGGACGCGATCGATGTCGCCATCCCTGACGCCCCTCAGCCCGATGAGATCGTGGTGAGCGTCGCCCTCGCCGTCGGCGGCCGACCGTTCGCCCGGACCGGCAAGGCCGGATGATGAAGGCGATCATCCTGCTGACGCGTCGCGACGACATGGGTCACGACGAGTTCGTCGACTGGTGGCTCGGGCAGCACCGTGGGCTCGCCGAGCAGCTGCCGCGCCTGCGTCGAGCGGTGTTCAACGTGGTCAACGACCCTGAGCCGGGCGCGCCGGACGGCGTGTCCGAGCTGTGGTTCGACTCCCTCGATGACTTCCAGTCGGCCTACGCCAGCGAGATCGGACAGCGCGTCGTGGACGACTCGATGGCCAATGTTGCGGGTCGGGTTCGGATGTTCGTCGACGAGCACGTCATCGCTGACTGACGACACGTTCCGGGTCTCCTCCGATGCTGAGTTCATGGCCGGCATGAGGCTGATCGAGGCGGGCGGCACGCCACCGTTGGTTTTGGAGACCTACTCCCTGCTCTGACGCCGAAGTTCGTCGCGAAGCGACTCGAGATACGGCAATGCCATCTGATCCTTGGAGCGATTCGCAGCACGCTTGGAGTCGATGACATCGTCGATGGCGGCAACAACGACCAGAACTCCGTCGCTCACCTCTTCCTCCGTGGCACCGACTCGCCACCCTTCGTAACCACCGGCGCGGCCCGCCGGGAGAAAGGTCAAATCCATTTCACCGAACTCGGTGACAAGGTTCAGCATCAGGGGCATATTGGCGAGAAACGGTCCGTCAAGCGGCGCCGTCACGGGCTCGCCGTCGGTGCGAATCTTCGCGTTCAGTCGCCGCAAGGCATGGGCTAGCCGTTCAAGGTTGTCCGGAGCGCGAGACGGAACGATGTCGATGTCGCGGGTCGGTAATGACGAGCCTCGAACCACGGCTGCGAAGCCGCCCACGACGACATAGTCAACACGCTCCTCGTTCAGGATCGAGCAGATCCGAACGGGGTCGAACATCAGTCCGCCCCGGATGTTCGAGCCAAACGAGCGTGCTTCTGCACAGCGATCAGCAGGTTCGCAGCTTCCACCATGACACGCACACGTTCCTTCACGGGAAGCCGCAATTGACTCCGAATCTGGCTCACGTCAACGCCACGCTCGTCCTCGTTCGGAATCCTCCATCCGTCCACGCCCTCAGTTTACGCCCCGAGTGTCACGCGCGTTTCAGGTCGGTGACCACTCCCCCGCTCGCTTCGACCAGCCTGTCGGGCTCAATCCCGAAGACGTCGTGCCAGGTACCAGCGGCGGCCCACACCTCGTCGTACTGCAGCAGGTCCGGGTCGATGAACACACGTAGCGGTGTGCTGTGACCGAATGGTGGCACACCACGTCTGGGTTTATGAACCCTACTTGACACTGTCAATGGTCGGGTTTAGGGTCGGCTCATGGCCTCGTCGAACCTCCGCGAAACCGTCCTGCGGGCGTCGGTCGACTTCATCGCCGAGCACGGGGCCGATGGCTTGTCGTTTCGGCAGGTGGCTGCCGCTGCCGGCGTGAGCCACCAGGCCCCGTACCACCACTTCGCCGATCGCAAAGCGATCTTCCGCGCGATCGCACTCGAAGGGTTCACCGAATTCGGTGATGCACTGAAGGCGGCGGCTTCGTCACCCGACGCGAGCGTCGCACTTCTCGAGGCCTATGTGGAATTCGCACTCTCCCATCGCGGTCATTTCCGCGTGATGTTCCGCCGCGACCTGTGCGAGATCGAGAACGACGCGGAATTGAAAGCAGTGGCCGACGCATCGTTCGACGTGTTGGTCGATCTCGCGCGCGCCGAATTGGGTGAGAAGGCCGCGATCGACGAGATTCGCGCCCGAGCAACATCGATGTGGTCTCTGGCGCACGGTTTGGCCACCTTGCTGATCGACGGACCGCTCGAACAAAAGATCGGGCCGATCAAGAATCGGCGTGCGCTGATCCATGCGGTCGCCGTGCAGTCGATGCGCAACTGAGAAAGGCACTGTCATGCGCACTCTCCTACTAATCGTTCACATTTCCGGCGGAGCCGTTGCCCTCGGCGCCCTAGTTCCCGTGATCGTCTCTTCGTGGGGAACAGGAATACGAGTGACGCGCCGTCATGCTTTCTCCGGACGTATCTACGTGTGGGCGATGGTTATGGCTCTGGCCGCCGCGTATCCATTGTCGTTCATGATTCCGAGTGCATTCCTCGGCTTCATTGCCCTGTTCACGACCTATCTGGTGGGTTCGGGCTGGCGTTGGATCAGGCTGGGCAGTGAGCGAACGGTGACACTCGGGCGTCTTTTGGCCGTCGGCATGTTGGCTTCGGCGGTGTTCATGGTGATTGCGGGCGTCAGCCAACTCCGAGATGACGATCAGCTCGGCATCGTGCTCTTCGTGTTCGCCGGTATCGGCACCGCGCTGGCGATCCAAGACTTGGTGATGCTTCGGATCGCCAGGCCGGCACGCCATGAGCGGGTCGCCCTGCACTTCGGCCGCATGTTGGGTGGAGCAATCGCCACGATCACGGCCGTGCTGGTGGTGAACGTGTCGTTCGAACCCGAATGGGTGGTGTGGACTCTGCCGAGCATCGTGATCTCACCGATCATCGCCGTGCGAAGTGCACTGGTTCTGAGTCGAGCATCTCAATCCTGATGATCTGACTAGCCACGTCCGCTGACGAGCCTCATCCGGGCCTAGCCGTCGTTTCGCTACGGCCGAATGTGTGGTTCGACGATTCGGTCACGGCTTCGTGGTACGACCGAGTTGGGCCGTCTCTCGTGCTTTGGCCATCATGTTGGCAACTCTGACCATTTCGTGGGCTCGTTCGGCAATGGACATGCGCAACAGTTCTCGAATCTGACCGACGTCGACCCCCCCGCCAGTCCTCGTTCGGGTTCTGCCACTGGTCCACGCTGGAAGTGTATGCCCTTGCCGTTATACGCGCTTCAGATCTGTAACCGCTCCCCCGCTGGCTTCCACTAACCGGTGCGGCTCGATCCCGAACACGTCGTTCCAGGTCCCCGCCGCCGCCCACACCTCGTCGAACTGCAACAGGTCCGGGTCGATGAAGATCCGCAACTGCGTCGTGTGACCAAAGGGTGGCACACCACCGATCGGGAAGCCCGTCGCCTTGCGCACAGCATCGGCATCCACTCGCTCACACCGGCTTCCTCCCGCCGCGGCAGCGAGCAGTTTCTCGTCAAGGCGGTTCACCCCACTCACATAGGCGAGCACCACCTCGCCGTCGACCCCGAAGATCAGGCTCTTCACGATCTGACCGAGTTCGACGCCGATCGCGTCGGCCGCCTCCTGAGCGGTTCGTGTCCCCTCGGGGAACGAACGCGGTTCAATCTCGAGGCCGAGTTCGCGGCCCGCTGCCACCACCCGCTCGACATTCGGGTGACGGTCACCCATCGACAAACTCCAACAACATCGCGTCGATCTCCGCGGCGAGACGATGGTCGCGAGCGGTCACCTTCCGCCCGACATCATGAGAGGTGCAACGCAACTCCACCCGGTTGTAGGAGATCTCGATATCGGGGTGATGATCGAGCCGTTCCGCGATCTCGGCGATGTGGGTCACGGCGGCGAAAGCCTGAGCGAAGTCCGTGAACTCCAACTCGCGATGAAGGGCTCCACCCTCCTCACGCCACTGCGCCACGCCACGACTCTAGGTCCGTCGTGCGCGGGCGCTGGATTCGCACGACGACCCTGACCTGTGACACCTTTTCAGGACTGCTCTACCCCGGAGGAACCATGTCGGATACCGCCACCCTGTCCAAGGACGAAGCCGAAGCCTTCCGCGAGCGGTGCCGTGCGTTCTTGAGCGAGCACGCCAAGCCCGGAGCCCGCCGCGACCTCGAAGCAGCCCGATCATTCCAGGCCGCACTCGCCGAGGCTGGCCTCGCTGGCCTCACCTACGACACCGAATTCGGAGGTGCGGGCCTCACGCTCGAGCATGAGCGCATCTTCCGCCAAGTCGCCCAAGAGTTCCCGGCCATGACCGGTGAGCTCGTCATCAGCCACGGCATGTGCCTCCCGGTGCTCAACGAGTTCGGGACCGACGAGCAAAAGCGCCGCTACATGCCCGACAACATCGCGGCCCGCACTGTGTGGTGCCAGATGTTCTCCGAGCCGGGCGCCGGTAGCGATGTGGCCAGCCTCCAGACTCGCGCCGATCGCGACGGCGATGAGTGGGTGCTGAACGGCCAAAAGGTGTGGACCACCCTCGCTCATCGCAGCGACTACGGGGTGATCGTGGCCCGGACCGACCCCGAGCAGCCGAAACATGCCGGCATCTCGATGTTCATCGTGGACCTCAAGGCTCCCGGTGTCGAGATCCGTCCGATCCACCAAATCGACGGCGGTAGCCACTTCAACGAGGTCTTCTTCACCGATGTCCGCATCCCTGCCGACAACCTGCTCGGCGAGATGAACAACGGTTGGCGCCAGGCCACCGCCATGCTCATGTACGAGCGCGTTGCGATCGGCTCAATGGGCTCCGGCGCGATCAGCCAGCCGATGTACGACCTGCTCCTTGGAGCCGCCAAGGCCACGGGCCGACTCGACGATCCGGTCATCCGCGACGAACTGATGAAGGTCTACGCCATGGAGACCACCAAGTCACTCGTCGCCATGAGGACCCGCGCCGAGTTGAAGGCCGGCAAAGCCCCTGGCCCGGGTGGCTCACTCGGCAAGCTCTACTCGTCGGTGATTTCCTGGCGATTCCGTGAAATCGCGATGGAGATCGCCGGCGCGGGCTCACAGGCCTGGGAGCCCGGTGACGCGCTGGGTCAGATGATGCAGTCGGTCGTGCTCAACTCGTTCCAGGCTGGCATCGCTGGAGGTACCGACGAGATCCAGCGCAACATCATTGGAGATCGCGTACTTGGCCTGCCCCGCGACATCTCCGTCGACACCAAGGTTCCGTTCCGCGAGCTGCGCGTCGGCACCCAGCGCTAACTCAGCGCGAGGTGGTCGTGGTGGTCCTCGGCCGGGCCACCGACCGCGAAACACAACGCCCCGGTCAACGAGAGGATGCCAGCTACGACATACGCGGTGTCGTAGCCCCCGGCGTTGTCGTGCAGCCATCCGAGGAGCCACGGCCCACCGGCCGTGCCGAAAATGCCGATGAACTGGCTCCGCGAGAAAAGACGTGGATACTCGCGCACCCCGAAACGCTCAGCGATCAACAAGGGTTGGAGCATCAGGATGTTGCCGACGGTCGCTCCGAAGAGGATGATCGAGACGAAGAGCAACACGACCGAGTGAGACAGCCCGATCGCGATCAGCGCCACCATTTGCCCCGCGGCGAGCACCATCACCACTCGAGAGAGAGCGAACCTCGGGAACACCCGACCGCCAACGAGGCGGGCCACAATCGAGGTCAGCGCGAGCGCCAAGGTCGCGAACGCGGCCGTCGCCGCGTCGGTGCGTTCCTCGGCAAGTCGCACCAGCTGCTGGATGCCACCCACCTGCGACCCCAACGCCAACACGTAGCCGATGGTCACCGCGATAAAGAAGCGAGAACGTCGAGCGGTCTCGTAGGGGGTGCCCGGCAACTCGGTCGGCGCTGCGTCGGCCGCCCGGGGCTCACCGTCGGGATGGAAGCCAACGGCCTCGGGATCCGAGCTCACCATGTACCAGCCGGGAAGCACCGTTCCGATGAGGAACAACAAGCCGAGCCAGGGCGCGGCGGTCGCGAGATCTGACTGGTCGATGAACCACTTCACCCCCGGGGTGACCGCCACCCCTCCGAAGGAAAGCCCAGTGGAGGCAACCGAGATCGCCATCGCTCGCCGACGGTGGTACCACCG
>JGI11705J14877_10000377_pt1 | contig 28421 bp, 22 predicted proteins | sample Etolaghawater15m_FD_14877 | JGI IMG/M metagenome (IMG submission 14877)
CCAACAAGAATTTCAACTGAATCATAAGCGTAGTTTTCTCCATCGAACACTTCAAGGTAATACACCGTGTTTTCCAGAGGAAATACTGTAAGCGTTTGTGAAACAGACAGAGTGGAAGGAGGCAATGATGACCAGGCCCACGAATAATTCCCGGTACCACCTCCGGCCATAGCAGTTAAATTAACCGGATCACCAAAGCATACTGAAAGCAAAGAAGCCTCCGCCCGGGCATACAAATCAGACCCAACAGTAAAAACAAAAGCCGTGTCGGGTAAGGAAACACAACCTGTAACCAGATCCGTTGCCTTAAACTGAAACAGCGTTGATTGATTCAGACTCACCGTGGAGGTGGTTGCCGACTGAGGGCTAACGCACAACACATAAGGTTGCCAGAAGTATTGAAATGCCGAACCCGAGCCATTTTCGACACTTCCGGTAAGCAGAGCCGATGAGTTTTCCGGAATAATCTTGTCAGGACCAGCGTTGGCCACAGGGCGAGGATGTTTCACCACAGTGGCTTGACCAGCCATTTGGGAACTACACTGATATTGGTTCTGAAGCGCAACAGCCGTGTAAGTGCCTGAATTGGTGATGACACCAAAATGCAATGGAAATCCATTACCAGGTTTACTAATTCCTGTTGACACCCCATTACGCAGTAATTTGTAGGTATGGTTAACCTGTGAACCAGACAAACTGATTGACTCAGGGCTATCCTCCTCACAAAAAGCTCCTCCACCCGTCAAATTAAAAACAACAGGAGGACTTTGTACTTCGATGGTTATCTGACCCGAGAGACTCTGTTCTCCATCAGCAACAACAACCTCATAGACTGTAGTTTGTGAGGGAGACACCGAAGGGGCAATCAAAGCAGAAGAGAACCCAGCGGGATTTGAGGACCAAGTGTAGGTGTAATTGCCTGAACCACCTGACACCAAGGCGTACAGTCGTGTTTCAGAGCCACTACATATCATGGTTGCGTCAGCCAACACATTCAAATGCAAGTCACCACCAATGACAGTTACCATCATTTCATCAGGCTCGCTAAAACATCCGGTCTGGCCATCGGTTACGACCAAAGAAAACATATGGCCGATGTATGTAAGGATGTAGTCTCTGCCGTTGCACTAGCAGGATTTTGAACTGAATCCGACGGAGTCCAGCTGTAAAGGTAAGAGCCACTGCCTTGAGTAGCCGAGCCGTAAAGCAAAGCTGTTTCGCCACGCGCGATGACAACATCAGATCCTGCATTAGATAAAGGAGGAATATTTATTTCTACGGTCACCTGACCATTCATCATCGCAGAGCAGCCGGAGGGATTTTCGGCCAATACAGAATAAATCCCGATTTCGGATTGCCAACCAAAGTCAAGAGGCAAACCTGTTCCTGAAAAAGTTGCCAGAGGAGTTTCTCCATTTAGCAACAAAGTATAGCTATTATCTGGCTGAGAACCAGAAAGCCCGACAGCAACCCCCTGCTGACCAATACAATAGCCGCCACTTCCGGTCACATTAAAAGCAGCCGGCGGAGTGTTTACCTGAACCTCAACCGTATCGAAGGCGTAAGTATTGCCATCAAAAACCCAAACAAAGAAAGAGGTGCTCACTTGAGGATAAGCTGCTACCTGAGCCGCAGAGCTGAAAAACCCAACCGGATTGGAGCTCCATTCATATGCATAGTTTCCTGTTCCTCCGGAGGCCAATGCCGACAGTGAAACCTCTGTACCCTGACAAATCAATCCAGGTAGGGCAGAAGCCCGCACCGACAATTGTTGCCCCCCTTGCACCAAAACAAACACCGTATCTTTTTCGGCTAAACACTGCGAATTCTGATCACTTACCTGTAATGTGAACATCGTACTTTGAGACAGAGGAATGGTTGAGGTATTTTGGCTGACAGGAGAAATACACAGCGACGAGGGTTGCCAGTTATACGCATACGATCCGCTACCTCCTGTCACCACAGCGGAAAGATTCGTAGAAGAACCGGCAGAAATCAGCTGATCCGGGCCGGCATCGACCTGAGGGGTTGGCAGTTGGACAACGATGGCATCTCCCTCCATTGGCGCATAACACTGAGTTGCTGTTCGGATAGCCACAACAGTATAGCTACCTGGAATGCTTTGGTTACCAAATACAAGGGCGTAGCCTGTTCCATTCTTTAAAACCGCTGTATTTTGTCCGTCCCTAAGTAAACGGTATTGCGTATTCGTTTCAGAACCTGACAAAGTAATGGACTCAGGATTTTCGCCCAGACAAAATTGCCCCCCTCCACCTACAGAATAAACTTCTGGTGAAAGCAATACATCAACTGTTACAGACGAAGAAAGCACAGACATCCCGTCACTTGCAGTAACGGTATAGGTGGTAGTGACCTCAGGATTTACAACTGGATTGAATAAGGTAGAAGTAAATCCTGCCGGATCAGATTGCCAGAAGTAATTCCAGTTTCCAGTTCCTCCGCTTGCGATAGCATACAAACTAACCGACTCACCAGGACAGCGAGGGAAAGCAGACGTCAGCACCCTTAATTCAGGCTCGCCACCCACCACCAGCACAACTACTTCATCAGGTTCACTCACACAGGTAGCCGCATCTGATACCTGTAGCGTAAAGAGCTGTGTTTGAGAAAGAGGCAAGGTAGCGGGTGCACTGGAGGAAGGATTTACCAACAAATCAACAGGACTCCAGCTATAATTATAGGGCGGCAAACCGCCGCTTCCTGCACCTTGCAGAGAAGTGGCCTGTCCGGCAGTTATCACTTGATTGGCTCCGGCATCAGCCACCGGGTTATCATTCACAGTTATCACTGCTTGTCCGGATTGTAGTCTTTCACAACCATTATTGTTACTAGCCACAGCATAATAAACACCAGGATTGGCAAAGATGCCGAATGAAAAAGACTGTCCTGTGCCTGTGTGAACGGCCACTTCCACTTGGTCATAAAACAACCGGTAGTAGATGTTGTATTCAGAATCCGACAAAGTGATGTCAACACCCTCATCGCCATTGCAGTAAGACCCTCCATTGCTCAGGGTAAAGCTTTGTGGCAGTCCAAATACTTCAACCGAAACCGATTTCATCACTGTTTGTATCCCATCAGAAAGCACCAGATGATAAACCGTGGACTCCGTCGGAAATACGACAGGATTTGCCACTGTGGAGGTAAATCCGGGCGGAGAAGAAGTCCATGCGTAGCTGTAATTACCGGTACCACCCCCTGGAATGGCCGAAAGTTGCACTGATTCACCTGAACAAACCGCCGATGCACTTTGATATAACTGAACATTCAAGGGACCATCCGTAACCAGGACAATAGCCGTATCAGGAAACGAATGACAACCAGTTGCCATGTTAGTTACCTGCAAGGTGAACATAGAGGAAAGAAATAACGGATGAGTTGATGTAACAGCCTGCTGAGGGTTAACGCACAAACTTTGTGGTAACCAATGATAGGCATAATTGCCAGTAGAAGGGCTCACCATCCCGGTGAGCACCACCGAGTTTCCCTGTTCAATGGTTTGATCAGGACCGGCATCAACCAAAGGTAACTCATTTACAATCACCTGAGCAACCCCTTCCATTTGCTGTTGACATCCCGTTGATGTACGGGTAGCTACCACAGTATATATTCCTTGAGTGTCCTGATTTCCAAACGAAAGAGCGAATCCGTTACCAGCAATAATAAGTCCCGTGGGTTGTCCGTTTCGGTACAAACTGTAAGCCACCCCCTCTTCTGACGACATCAAATAGACTTCCGGACCGGGCTCACCGGCACACACAGCACCGCCGCCCTGTAAAGACAATAAATCAGGTAAAGGATGAATGCCAACGGTAGCCAATCCATTCATCAGGGCACTGCAAGGAGTAAACTCATTGTAAGCCCTAACACTATAAATACCAGATTGAGCCTGAAAACCAAAATTAATTGCTCCGCCATTTCCGACACGCACCACACCGGTTTCATTACCATCAAGCAGTAAATTATATACCGTGGATGTTTCACTTCCTGAAAGCCCGACTACTACACCTTCCCCACCCTCACAGTAATATCCTCCTCCCGTCATATTAAAGGCCACCGGAGTTGGATCAACAGTAAGGGTTGCAGCTAATGAAGTATCAGGACAACTTACATTGGTAACGATGCACCTGTACTTGTTGTTATTCATTCCCAAAACGGTATAAACAGACAAATCAGGTGATCTGACCCCGCTATAAAAAGCATTGTTTTCGAGGTTCAGCCATCCGGCGGAATTAAATTCCTGCCATCGGTAAGCAGTGCCATTAAGTGCTGTAACGCTAAACAGGCCTATTTCATTTTTACAAACCCGGTCGTTTGCCGGGTTTTGCGTAATAATCGGGGGATCGTAAACACCCAGCTGAGCCGGAGAAGAAGTGTCCTTCAAGCTGTTGATATCACTCACCACACAGCGGTATTCATAGCTGTTCAAGGCAAGATTGGCATCGATAATAGTTAAAGTCGGTGTGTTCTGACCTTGGACATAAGTAAATGTACCATCCAGATTATACCAACCAATGCCATCGAATTCCTGCCATTGATAGGCCGTGGTATTAACAGCGACAATACCAAACTGAACCGTGGTTTCAACACAAACTGAAGTATCGCGAGGCTGCGTAACTACAGCGGGCTGCGCCGACAGTGGTTCAACAACCGTTAAAAGGCATAACATAAGCCATACCAATGAGATAACTCCGAGGTGTTTAACGGGTATTTTAACCAATTTTTCCATCAATAACAATTACTTCCGGTACAGGAGAAAGCTGAGTTTACATATGAGCTTAGGCGATAAAACTAGGTCATTTTTAGAAAACAGAGCGCCATAAAATGATAAGAAATCAACACCAAAATGTTAACAATGCACCTATAAAAGAGGGTGGGATGAAGCTTGCTGGAGATTGTTTTCATCATAAAAAAGCCACCATATTAAGCACGGATTACGACAAACTGTCCGTCATTGCTCAGCTTAATTATAGTTGAAGGCTTTACTGAGCGAACTTTATCGCGATAAGCATTCACAACATAGTCGACTTGAGAAATGATCACAGGATCGATTTCAGCAAAAATGCCTGTTCCAGGTTTTCCGGAAAGGTTAGCTGAAGTAGAAACAATGGGGCGGTCGAGTAACCTTAACACCTCACTGCAATAATCGCCATGCACAATACGTATGGCCACAGTACCGTCGGTGGCGATCACATTTTTTGCGATATTCTGAGCTCCAGGATAAACGATGGTAAGAGGAGATTTGGCATTAGAAATCAAATCGTAAGCGATGGGAGGCACATGTTTTACATACCTACTCAACTTATCGGGTGTTTCGAGTAGTATAATCAGACTTTTGCTTTCGGCTCGTCCTTTTAGTTTAAAAACACGTTGTACAGCTTTCGAATTGGTTGCATCGCAGCTAATGCCCCAGATGGTATCTGTTGGAGCAAGCAACAGCTTACCCTTTTTCAGCAATTCAACCGACTTATATATATCATCCTGCAAATTCATGCAGCAAAGTTAAAAAGGAATTTATTTGTCGGGCAAGACTTCCAAAAATTGTTTTACTTCAATTTGATGCGCACAGTTGAAATGTTTCTCCGGACATTTTTTAAAGCCATGCAATCCGCAAGGGCGGCAAGAAAGTGGCTTCGGCGATTGAACAATATGAGACATTTCCGATCGTGGGCCAAAACCAAACTCAGGCACGGTAGAGCAGTAAACCACGGTTACCGGGGCGTTCATTGCTGATGCAAAATGCATTGGTGCTGAATCGTTTACATAGTTCATTAGGGCGTCTTTCATCAAGGCGGCAGACTGCAAAAAGGAAAGTCTTCCCGAAAGGTTCAGGCTTTTGGCATGACCTGAAGTTTTGATGATGTGATCGCACAGCGCATTTTCTCTGGCCGATCCCAACAAATAAACCATTACATCTTTATCGAGTTGCCGCATCATTTCGATCCACTTTTCAGCGGGAAGCTGCTTGGTAAACCACAGAGATCCCGGCGATATGGTGATGTATTTTTGGGTTTTAAACTGGCTGACTTTCGCGAAATCGGTTTGAGTAGGATATAGTTTTACAGGATAGTTAACCGATGTATCCGTAACATGATCGACAAGCTGCAAATTTCGTTCTACTTCATGCTGGTAGTTGCCTGGTTTCCCGATAAGGTGGCTCACCCGTCGATTAAAGAATATGGCAAACGGATTTTTGCTGAAGCCCACGGTAGATTTCGCCTGCGCAAAAACAGTCATCAAACCGGTAGAAGCAAAGCGCTGCGTATTCACAATCAGGTCATATTTGCGGTCGCGGAAAATCCGGATCAGTTCTAAGAGGTGGGCATATTTTTTATGTGATTTCTCCCACACAATAACGTGGTGTAAATAAGGGTGATACCTAAGCACCTCTTCGTAGCCATATTTAAGCAGGAAATCAATTTTAGCTCCCGGATAAAAGTGGTGTAATTTTTCGATGAGCGGCGTACACAGTACCACATCGCCCAAAGAAGCTGTTTGTATGATCAGTATCCTCTTCAATGTTCTTTTTTGGCAAATTTAATGAAAGATTCGTGAGCAGAAGCGAATGAAAGGGAAAAAAGTGGAGGGTATTATTTAGAATTAATTTTAATTTTCGGCTACTGATATTCCGAGTGTTTAAGTTCGTATTTTTACCAATCAATAATTTTTTGCACATACAAAGTCGCGTGATATGATCAATCTGGAAACAACTTACCTGGGTTTAAAGCTTAAAAACCCGATTATTGTGGGCAGTTCAGGATTAACAAATTCTGTTGATAACGTAATAGAAATCGAGAAAAACGGAGCGGGAGCCGTGGTACTCAAGTCGCTTTTCGAAGAGCAAATATTGGAGGCCAGTAAAAAAACTTTCGAGGATGGCGATATGGCCAACTATTATCCTGAAGCGCAGGATTACATCCATAATTACACCAAAGAAAACGACATCAACATTTACCTTAACCTGATCAAGGATTGCAAGAAAAGCGTGGAGATTCCTATAATTGCCTCTATCAACTGTTTTTCCGACAGCGACTGGATGGACTTCGCACGGAGGATAGAAAAAGCCGGTGCTGATGCATTGGAGCTGAATGTATTTATACTGCCCTCCGACATGGAAAAAAATGGCATAGAAAACGAAAAAGCCTACCTCGACATTGCCAACAAAATCACCTCCATTGTACAGATTCCTGTGGCTTTGAAGTTGAGCTATTATTTTTCATCCCTGGCCAAATCGCTGGTTACACTCAGCTGGACAAAGATAAAGGGACTGGTTCTGTTCAACAGGTTTTTTTCTCCTGACATTGACATCGACCATCTGGAGATAAAAAGCTCTAACGTATTTAGCACTCCATCCGACCTGTCTATTTCGCTCAGGTGGGTAGCTATGTTGTCGAACAACGCACACTGCGACATCGCAGCCTCTACCGGCATTCATGATGGAAAAGCTGTAATAAAACAACTGCTTGCAGGAGCGAAAGCGGTACAAATCGCCTCCGTTCTTTACAAAAAAGGTTTTAAAGAAATTGGCCTCATGCTGGAGGAAATAAAAGCATGGATGGAGAAAATGGAGTTTGATACGATAGATGAATTCAGAGGAAAAATGAGCTTTGAGAACACCAGAAATCCCGCAGCATGGGAACGCGTGCAGTTTATGAAGTACTTCTCGGGCATAGAGTAACAAACTTGCTGTAATCAGGTATTTTTGTATCTTGGTCAAAACTTTGTTGGCCAATGGAAATCCACAGACGTTTCAAATCCGCACTACTTCTTCTTGTCTTCATGGCAGGCATTGGAGAAGCTAAAAGCCAGTTAATGAACCATTACTGGACTTTAAATTTCAATTCGGAATCTTCGTTGCTCTCAGGAGCGGTAGTGGCAGGCGATGCCGGCAACACCTCCATTTACTACAACCCTGCCACCATTTCTGAAATAGAGGCCGGGTCGAACCTGTCCTTTGCCACAGGACTTTTTTCCTGGGGCATCTACAGTTACCGCAACGCATTGGGAGATGGAATTCATATGAACGGGGTAAATTTCAATGTGCTACCGCAATTTTTATCCTATAGTTTCAGAGCCAACAACAGCAAGTTCAGCTTTGCAGTAACAGCCATCACGCGGCTCAAAGAAGACATCAAACTTAACTACTACAACTCGCAGCGCATCGACGTACTCCACGAAATAGAAGGAAAAGAAAATTACACTACCTCCTTCAATTACCATCTCAACTACATCGACAACTGGATTGGCGCTGCTGGGTCGTACCAAATATCGGACAAATTCAGCCTTGGGGTGAGCCTGTTTATGTCTATCGCCCAACTCGATTACAACAATGGCAATTCAGCGGTGGCTTTCTCTCCTACCGACACGCTTTGGATCGACAGCGTACCTAACCCTTCGTTCGTGGCAGAAGGCACTTACGAAGAATCGTATCGGTTTAGTCATGTGCGACTTATTGGTAAATTAGGTTTAAACTACACCTCCCGTAACTGGCGCATCGGTCTTAACCTGACTACCCAATCGCTTTCGCTCTTTTCGGTTAAACAGGAAGCCATGCGCACCCAAAGAATCAGTGACATAACAAACCCCGAAACAGGGCAGTTTTTACATGGCTATATTATTACCAATGGCATAGTAGGCCAAAACCTTAATACCAAGCTAATATATCCGTGGTCGCTATCCACAGGTATCATTTACAATATCCGAAACGACAAAAATCGATTATATTTTACGATGGAATATTTTGCTCGAATCGCCCCATACCAGATGGTGGATGCCCCCATCCGGGACGACATTACATCGAGTATCGTTTACGATCGTTTAGAAGAAAAGGACTGGCTTTCGGTGGCCGATGCCTCCAAAGCTGTCCTGAATTTTGCCATAGGATACAGGTGGCGAATGAATGAGAAAACCGTTTTCATGAATGGCTTTCGTACGGATTTTAACAATGTCAAACACGTAAACTATGGCGATCTAAACCAAATGAATAAAATTAACACTACCGATTTCGACATCTACCATTATAGCGCAGGAGTTCAGTTTGAGTTCCTGAAAAAATACCAACTGATCGCTGGAGGAGAACTATCGTTTGGATATGGGACAGGCATGGAGCAAATTGCTAACTTCACCAACCCGGTTGAATACAACCCCGTGGATAACCGGGTTTTGCAAGGCCCGATAAAAGACAATATGGACATCTATTATTTCGGATTCAATGTATACCTTGGCATAACTTTAAATTTTAACAAACACAAAAATGATAACATCCGGATGTAAATTTTGAAAAAAAAATCCTTCTTCCCTGGTAGATATGCCCAATTTTAGTACCTTTGATCATTAATACTAATCAAATTCAATAGTAGAATTATGAAAATAAAAAAACCGATTACCCATTTTATGCTCGCAGCTGCATTGCTACTAGGGTTAACCTTCCTTGCATCATGCTATCCTGACGACTCTTTGAGCATCAGTGAAACCGATGTTGTGTTTACCAACTACTACGACTCGGTACATGATCTTTTTAAAAACTACTCCTTATATTATATGCCCGATACGGTTTATAATATCGACACCTCAAAGAATGCCAAAAAAATAGAAAATCAGGCACTCATTCTCAGTGATATCGCCAGTAACATGACAAACAAGGGTTATACACGCATTACGAACCAGGACACAACTGTTACGCCACATCTGGTGCTGTTAGCCAGTGGAATTATCAATAACAACGTTAGTGTTTACTACTGGTATCCCTACTATGGTTGGAATTGGGGATGGGGCTACTGGAATGATTATGGCTGGGGATATCCGGGTTATTACCCACCTGTACCCTATTATTCAAGCTATACTACAGGAACACTCCGCATAGAAATGTTTAATCCTGATGACACACGCGTCGTTAAAAGCGACACCATCCACCCTGTTTACTGGACAGCAGGCATCAACGGGGTGCTTGAAGGCAGCTCCATCACAGATCGAATTACCAAGGGTATCAACCAGGCTTTCGACCAATCACCTTACTTAAACACAACTGCTAACTAACCTGCAAAATCTGAACAAAATGAAAAGAGTAAAAAATATTTTTGTAGCAGCTGCCATGCTGTTTTTAAGCACTACTGCTTTTGCTCAGGGCGGAGGTATGTGGAATTTCGATTGGAACATGGCCTTTCCGATGGGAAGTACCACCGATTTTGTTAATCAGCCAACCCTTAGAGGGTTTAGCCTCGAAGGACGCGGTTATGTTACCGACCAAATTACCATTGGCGGTATTGCCGGCTGGACTGTTTTCTACCAGAACAATGGCTGGACGCAAGAGCCTGTGGGCGAAACAGGAACAATTCATGGATACCAACGCAGGTATCTGAATGTGATGCCAATCATGGTGACAGGGCATTATTATTTTTCACAAGGATCGATCATGCCCTACATTGGTGCAGGATTAGGGACTTATTACATCGAATCTCGCGACTTCATGGGTTTGTATTATACACAGGGAAAAGATTGGCATTTTGGCGTAGCTCCGGAAGCAGGACTTGTTATGTACCTCGGTAGCAGTAGCAACACCGGCATAAACCTGAACTTTAAGTACAACATGGCCGCCAAAACAAAAAACGAAGACGCCTATTCGTGGTTGGGCATTAATATTGGGATTACCTATCTCTTTTAACATGCGACAATCATCAATTATAATGCCGGAGCTATCCCTTCCGGCATTTTTTTTGCCTTATTCAAACCTTGACAGACCTCAAGAACCAACCTCTGCAATTAAGTTAAAGAATAATCATTGCAATATCTGGAAAATATATTAGCTTTGTGATGAATATATTTAAATAGGTCAAAATTTCTAAAGCTTCACATGATAAAACAAATGCCATTATGATCAAAAATCTACTTACCGTTATCTTCGCGATTGCGCTATTTATGGGGCTATCAGCCCAGCAACAGTTAAACAATCCGGGATTTGAAACATGGGAAGATGTAGGGATCGGAACAGACGAGCCCACCCACTGGAACTCGATAAAAACCAGCGACAATACCCTGTTGAATCCTGCAGCCCCAATTGTATGGGGAAAAAGCACCGACGCCCACTCCGGTCAGTATAGCCTGAAATTATGGAATGTAGCCACTTTCGGTATCGTGGCCACCGGAACCATCACCAATGGCCAGGTACATAGCGACCTCAACCCAAATAACGGGTATGTGTTTACCAATCTCGATGATGACCGTTTCCACACAGCGTTTAACCAGCGACCGGATAGCTTAACAGGCTGGTACAAAGCCAATCCCGCCACCAACGACTTTGGCACAGTGAAAATAGTGCTCCACAAAGGATATCTGTCGTTGCCGGGAGATGAAGCCAACATCATAGCCACAGCTTATCTGGAGTTTCCTTCAGCAACGGTAAATACATGGACACGATTCTCCATACCTTTTGAATATGTTTCAGAAGAAACACCGGAATATTTCCTGTCTGTGATAACCGCCGGAAATGGTGTTAATGCCGTTGAAGGCAGTGAAATCTGGTACGACGACCTCTCCTTCGTGTACAACCCCAGCAATATCAACGAACAAAGCCTATCCTATTTCCATGTTTATCAACAGGATAACGATTTGGTGGTGCAAGTAGAGAATTCACATAGCCAGCCTTTTTCGTGCGACATCGTCAACATGAACGGTCAAATTATAGCCTCACAAAAAGGGAATCAGGGAAACCCGATTCGGTTTAATTTACCAAACCACAAGCCAGGACTTTATCTTGTTGTTGTTCGTCTGAATCGTCAATTTCACACCCGTAAAATTATCCTGAATTAACAGGAAAACTTATGGTGGCAGCAACGCAATTATTTCCGAAAGCGCTCCTTTATCGGAAAACCAAGGTAGTTATTACTTCCCTGGTTTTGGTGATACTGATGATTACCACCATGAAACTGGCAGGACAGGAGACCTGTGTTTTCAGTGGGCGTATTGTTGATGGCATAACCAATGAATCGCTTGTTGGAGCGAGCATCTACCTAAAAAAAGACATTGGCGTTGGTACAGTCAGCGACTTCAACGGATATTTTGACCTGCGGTTGTCACCTGGAAACCATACCTTTTTGGTTTCTTTTACAGGCATGAAAACCGAGACCTTAGAACTAGAATTAAGCAACAACGAAACCCGATTTGTCACCATCGAAATGCAACCCTTCAGCACCCAGTTTGACGAAGTCATCATCAGAGCCGGACGGTTTGACAAGCGCATCGAAGACCAGACAGTTTCGATAGAAGTAATGAAACCCAGGCTGATAGATGCGAGAAACACCACATCGGTAGAGACCATTCTCGACATGGTGCCTGGCCTTACCATACTGGACGAAGAACCACAGATCAGGGGAGGAAGTGGATTTACATTCGGTGTGGGGAGTAAAGTGGGTGTGTTTGTAGATAACCTGCCGGCGGTGGCAGGTGATGCCGGCAAACCCGACTGGTCGCTGATTCCGGTTGAAAACATCAAACAAATTGAAGTCGTAAAGGGGGCCTCTTCAGTGTTGTCAGGATCATCTTCGCTTAGCGGCGCAATCTATATCCGCACCAATTATCCTGACATTCAACCCAAAACAAAAATCAAACTCTACACCGGCATGATGACATCTCCCCGAATGCCTGCACAAGCTTGGTGGAGCGGGGTAAATTACACGACAGGTGCAAGCTTTATGCATGCCAGACAAGCCGGAAATGGCCATACAGATATTGTTTTGGGCGGAATGTACTCTGCCGACAAAAGCTATCTGGGAGCTCCCAGACCCGGACCGTTGGTTATCGACACAGTACCAATTTCTGATGACCAGATGGCGAACAGAAAAGCCAGAATCAATTTCAACCTTCGCCGAAGATCTGCTAAAATCACAGGTCTGGATTTTGGACTCAATGGCAACTTCATGCTTAAAAAAGCCAGTACTGTCTTTGCCTGGCTCGACGATACCACCAATTTCTACAGGGCCTATCCGGGTGCTGTGCTACTCAGCGACAACTTTACGTTTTATCTCGACCCCTTCGTCAATTTCTACTCCTCATTAGGGCTTAAACATGAGTTTACCAATAGAATCATGTACAGCGATAATCAGGCCAATAACAACCAAAGCACCCGTACTTTATTCGTTTACAACTCGTATCAGTTCAGTAAAAGTTTTAATAACTTAGGCCACCTCGACTTTATCGGCGGCATAACCAGCCAGTACACCCGCTCCTATGCCCACATGTACGAAGCCTCCGGATCGCCATTGAACCACCTGTGGAATCTTTCGGTTTATATGGAAATGGAAAAAAAATTCGGTGAGTCGATCAACATTTCTGCCGGCGTACGGGTGGAAAACTACCGACTGAACGACAGCATTTCAGAAACCAAACCCATTTTGCGCGTCGGAGCCTCACTTAAACTAGGACAGGAAACCTACCTCAGGGCCTCGCTGGGACAGGGATACCGATTTCCAACCATCACCGAAAGGTATATTCGCACGACCGTAGGTACGTTTGGCGTTTTCGACAACCCAGACCTAAAACCTGAAACAAGCTGGAATTCAGAACTTGGCATCAAACAGGGTTTCAAGTTTAACAACTATTACGGGTATCTCGACATAGCCCTATTCTATCAGGAATACTACAACACCATTGAATACCTGTTCGGCTTCTGGGATTCAACCTACACCTTTGCTTTAGCCGGCTTTAAATTTGTAAACACAGGGAAATCCAAAATCACCGGGATTGATGTAAGCCTCAATGGCCAGGCCAAAATGGGCGGCCGTTGGGAACTGAATACCATGCTGGGCTATACCTATGTCATGCCCGTGACTCTACAACCCGATTACGTTTTTGCCAAAGATTATAATCCGGGTGGCAAAACTGATTTCTCCTACGAATCGACAAGTGTCGACCCCTCGAAACGCATCCTCAAATACCGCTATCTCCATACCCTAAAAGCAGATATCGAACTGGTTTACAATAAATTTAGCGGGGGTTTTAGCCTGCGCTATTTCAGTAAGACAGAAAACCTCGACAAAGCCATTTTCGACTTTGAAGATGCCACCAAACAAACAGGAGGTACCATGCAACCGATTCTTTACCGTAATTATTTTGAACACCACAACAACGGAAATCTTATTGTTGACGCAAGACTCAGTTACAAGTGGGCGCTGCGCCACGAAATTGCCGTTATCGGCTCAAATATTTTCAACCGGATGTACTCCCTCCGTCCTTTAAAAGCTGAGGCCATGAGAAACATCACTTTGCAATACATTCTCAGCCTGTAGCAAGGTGTAACCAGCCTTTGCTATGAAAAATATCACGTTAATTTAAATCCAACTCTTGTTAACCACACTAAAATAACTATCTCATTTATAAATTATTACCCAAGCATTGACTTTCTGTTCCCCATGTTATCAAAATTATCCAACCACACTTATCACTCCCTGTTGTTTACATTTTTGCTATTTTTGCTCTCTATTTGAATTAAATCTAAATTAAAATGCCGCAATACCAGGTCAGAGGACGTATACCAGCAAAAAGACACACTGTATTCAGAAAACCGGATGGATCGCTCTATCACGAGGAGCTGGTATCATCAGAAGGATTTTCGGATATTTACTCGATCATTTACCACGAGTCGCCTCCAACTCAAGTGCTGAGTATTGAGACTCCCAAAGATGTTTCACCTGAAATTGCGGTCGAAAAAAACTTACAACACCGTAGTTTTAAAGGTTTTGAGCTAAAAAAGGAAAGAAATTACCTGGATAGCCGGAAGGTAGTGCTTACCAACAACGATGTACAAATTATTCTTGCAGCTCCAACAGAATCAATGGAAGACTGGTTCTTTAAGAATGCGCAGGCAGATGAAATCATTTTTGTGCACATCGGATCGGGAGTATTGCATACCATCTATGGTGAGTTGCACTTTAAATCAGGCGATCATGTTATCATCCCCAGAGGAACGATATACCAGATCAGGTTTAACGACGAAAAAAACAGGTTGTTCATCATCGAATCGATGCAACCGGTAAATTTTCCGAAAAGGTATATGAACAAATCTGGACAGTTACTCGAACATAGTCCCTTTCATGAACGCGACATCAGGACACCCGAAAAATTAAACACCTACGATCAGGTTGGGGACTTCAAGGTGATAATTAAACAGCAACAAACCCTGTATCCCTACCACTACCATACACACCCGTTTGATGCAGTGGGTTGGGATGGATGCCTCTATCCTTTCGCTCTTTCGATACATGATTTTGAACCAATTACAGGACGTATTCACCAGCCGCCACCCGTGCACCAAACATTTGAAACCGGGAGTTTCGTCACCTGTGCCTTCGTTCCCCGGCTTTACGACTACCATCCTGAATCCATACCGGCTCCCTATCACCACAGCAACATCGATTCAGACGAAGTGTTGTACTATGTGGACGGAGATTTTATGAGCAGAAACGATATCGAACATGGACAGATCACGCTTCACCCTATGGGCATCCCGCATGGCCCGCACCCCGGGGCTATCGAGCGCAGCATAGGAAAAGAAAAAACAGAAGAACTGGCCGTGATGGTTGACACCTTCAAACCCTTGAAACTTACCAAAGTTGCGATGGATATGGAAATTAAAGACTATTACTTGAGCTGGCTTCACAAATAAACCAAAAGACAAATCCTTAACAACAATAAAATGACAAATACCGCTGAATTTTTACAAATAACCGGAACAGACTATGTTGAATTTTATGTAGGAAATGCCAAGCAAGCCGCCCATTATTATCAGTCGGCTTTTGGATTTCAACCTGTTGCTTATGCCGGATTGGAAACAGGGTTAAAAGACCGCGCCTCTTATGTAGTTCGTCAGGGAAAAATAACCTTTGTACTTACGGCAGGACTCGTTCCCGATTCGCCGGTGACAGAACACCAGAAAAAACATGGTGATGGTGTGAAAATAATTGCCTTGAACGTGGACGATGCAAAAAAAGCTTTCGAAGAAACTACCTCGCGTGGCGCACGGCCTTTCCAACAACCAACTACTACCCAGGACGCCTTTGGACAAGTGACCACCTCCTCTATCTATACCTATGGTGAAACGTTGCACGTTTTCGTGGACAGAAAAAACTATACAGGTCCGTTTTTACCCGGATTTGTGAAATGGAATCCAACTTATCAGCCCAAAGATACCGGATTGCTATATGTTGATCATATAGTAGGAAACGTAGATTGGGACGAAATGGACAAAGTAGCAGCCTTTTACAGGACTGTGATGGGTTTTGATCAGTTGATTTCTTTCGATGATAAGGACATTTCTACAGAATACACCGCCTTGAAAAGCAAGGTGATGGCCAATAAAAATCTACGTATAAAATTCCCCATAAATGAGCCGGCGAAAGGGCTGAAGAAATCGCAAATTGAGGAATTCCTTGACTTTTATATCGGTCCTGGCCCACAACACGTTGCGATGGCCACTGAAGACATACTAGCCACGGTTTCAGCGCACCGCAACCGAGGCGTCGATTTTCTTCATGTCCCCGATACCTACTATGAAACTGTGGGTGAGCGTGTTGGCGATATAGATGAAGACATGAACAATCTGCGTGAACATCGTGTGCTTATCGACCGCGATGAGGACGGATATCTGTTGCAATTGTTTACTAAACCTGTGCAAGACCGTCCGACTTTCTTTTTCGAGATAATCCAACGCAAGGGAGCTAAATCCTTTGGAAAAGGAAACTTCAAAGCTTTGTTCGAAGCCATTGAGTTGGAGCAAGGAAACAGAGGGACACTTTAAAAAACCAGTAACTAATGATAAAAGCAAATAACCCGGATCTCCGGTCATGGATAAAAGTAAGCAACGATAGTGATTTCCCTATCCAAAACCTCCCCTTTGGCATCATACAAATAGGAGATATGAGCCCACATCCCGCTACCCGGGTGGGCGATACAGCTATTGATTTGAGCGTACTGGCCGATTTTGGCTATTTCGATCACTTGGACATTGACGATCTGGGAGTTTTTTATCAGCCCGTGCTAAACCCCATGATCGGACTTGGAAAACCTATGTGGTCGGCCATACGCCACACCCTTTCTGAACTGTTCACCGAAGGGAACAACGATTTGCGGAATAACCAGGATGCTGTTGATCTGGCGTTTTTCCATGTTAATCAGGTTCAGATGAAAATGCCCGTGTTGGTAGGCGATTACACCGATTTTTACTCCAGTATAGAACACGCGACCAATGTAGGCGTCATGTTTCGCGATCCGGCCAACGCCTTGTTCCCCAACTGGAGACACCTCCCGGTGGGCTATCACGGACGCAGCTCGTCCATCGTAGTGAGCGGCACAAATATTTACAGGCCAAAGGGTCAGACCATGCCAAAAGAGGCGACAGAACCGGTTTTTGGTCCATCACGCCTTGTCGATTTCGAGTTGGAAATGGCCTTTATCACCGGAAAAGATACAACCCTAGGAGAAAGCGTCCCCACTTCGCAGGCCTTAGACCACATTTTTGGCATGGTTTTGTTCAACGACTTATCAGCCCGTGACATTCAAAAATGGGAATACGTGCCACTCGGACCTTTTCTTGCCAAGAACTTCGGTTCTGTTATTTCACCGTGGATTGTAACACTGGAGGCGCTGGAACCTTTCAGGGTATCCGGCCCTGAACAAAATCCAGCCGTTCTTCCCTACCTACAGACCTCAGGGGCAAACAATTACGACATCCATTTGGAGGTTGGGCTTACTCCTGAATCAGGCACAGAAACCTTACTTACCCGATCGAACACCAAATATCTTTACTGGAGCATGGCTCAGCAACTCGCTCACCAAACGATAAACGGATGTAACATCAGGATTGGCGACATGTACGGATCTGGAACAATCTCAGGACCAACACCCGACTCGTATGGTTCGATGCTCGAACTATCGTGGCAAGGCACGAAACCTATCGCCCTGGATGGCGGTGGTGAGCGTAAGTTTATTGCTGATAATGACACCATTACCATGCGCGGTTTCTGTAAAAACAGCCGGGTAAGAATTGGTTTCGGCGAATGTGTCACCAAGATACTACCTGCAACATGAAAACGATATGATTGAAATAGATCCGGCCACACTCGACAACCAGCAAATCACCCGAATACTACAGGGTGGGATAGCGCCAAGACCTATCGCGTTAGCCTCAACCATCGATGAACAGGGCAATCCAAACTTGTCGCCATTCAGTTTCTATAATGTGTTTGGAATCAACCCCACAACACTGATCTTTTCTCCAAGCCGCCGTGGACGAGACAACACCACCAAACACACCCTTGAAAACCTTAAAGTGCACGGCGAAGTAGTGATCAACGCGGTGACTTACAGCATGGTTCAACAGGTTAGTTTGAGCAGCACCGAATATGAAAAAGGAGTAAACGAGTTTATTAAATCCGGACTTACTGCCGTTGAGAGCAAACGGGTAAAACCAGCCCGCGTGAAAGAATCACCACTACAGTTTGAATGCAAGATACGCGAGATTATTGAAACCAGCGGTCTGCCCGGATCAGCAAATCTGGTCATCTGCGAGATTGTTTATCTCCACATCGACCCTAATGTACTGGATTCCTCAGGCCAAATTGATGTAGACAAGATAGACCTGGTAGGCCGGCTGGGCGGTGATTATTATGTACGCACATCGGGTAACGCCAAGTTTATTGTCCCTAAACCACTCGCCACCAAAGGCATAGGCGTCGACAGCCTCCCTGACCACGTTAGATTTAGCCGCATTTTAACAGGCAACGATTTAGGGCAGTTGGGCAACCTGGAGCATCTTCCAACAGCGGAAGAGTTGATTAAAATGCAGGAACATCCCAATTTTGTGTCAACGAACATAACCACAGATCAAAAACATAAAGTTGCTCATGACTGGATAGCTGAAGGAAAAGTAAAAGAAGCACTGGCGCTTTTGTATTGTTAAAAGATTTTAGCTTTGCCCCACAAAAACACAACACTTAGATGAAAAAACTTCCTATTGTCGCGCTTACAATCCTTATCTGCGCATTTCAACTGTCATTTATTCAAGAAATTAAGGCACAGACCTCTGGCCAGGTGAGTTTCACCTTTAAAACGGTTACACAAAACGGCACTTATGCACCCAAGCATGTACTGGCAGCCTGGATTGAAGATGATGGCGGTTTTGTAAAGACAAGGCTGGTGCGCGCCAACCAGCGGAAACAGTATTTGTATACCTGGAAGGCTAGTTCCAACTCGAATGAAGTGGATGCCATAACCGGGTCAACACTTACCTCGCATCAAACCATGAACGTAGAATGGGACTGTACCGATCTGGATGGCAATGTAGTTCCCGATGGCGAATACGTTTTATGGGTTGAGTTTACCGAAAAACATGGTCAGGGACCACTAACCAGTATAACTTTTACCAAAGGAACGGAAGCAGTGCACTTAACTCCTCCAAACGAAGCCAATTACATTGATATGATTTTCGACTACACTCCTGATGGCGTTGGAGTGGAGGTTAACAACGGCCAACGAAGAGTAAAGATTTTTCCGAATCCCTCCAATGGAATTTTCCAAGTGGAGAATCCGGACAACGAAGAACTCCATATCACGGTTTTTTCAATGAGCGGAATAGAAATTGAGAGAAAATTATTACCCCCCACAACATCCAACCAACTCGATCTAACCGGTTACAGCAAAGGTAATTATCTTTTGCGCATCACTGGGGAGAGGGAAACCAGCATGGTTAAGGTTTCAATAAAATGAGTAAAAACCTGACAAACCTAGCAGAAGTATATTTTTATAATAAACCATTTCACAGGAGATAATTTATCTTGTACCGAATGTTGCAATTATAAAAATATTGCTTTTAATTTGCAGTCGAATGAGAACAATGAATTTAAATAATTGGTGGTGGTGTTTATCTTATCTGAAGAGGAAGAGATAACCACGCATCCATATTTACAAAAATATTTAGGACCGCAGGTATTTCACCTGCGGTTTTTTTTTGCTCAAAAACTGAACTTATGAATCAACATGTAATTAAATGGCTTAAAAAAGTACTATTTCGATGGCAAAGATTGTGTATCTAAACTTCAATTGCGAAAGACATTCAAAAACTACACTTTACAACAACACTAAACTTTTATAAACATGAACACAATAACTAAAAACATCACAGAAAAATCCATTTACGCATCAAACAATGGCATGTATGGCCCATATGGGGGCATGTTTGTCCGTCCCGTTCTCGAACAAAAACTATTGCAACTGGCAGAAGTTTTTGAAAGTCAGAAAGGCACTTCCGAATTCGAGCAGGAGTTGGCTTATTACCTGAAGTCGTTTGTTGGTCGACCGTCCCCGCTATTTTACGCACATAGACTCTCTAAGCACATCGGGTCAAAAATTTACCTAAAACGAGAAGACTTAAATCATACCGGCTCACATAAGATTAACAATACCATTGGGCAAATTCTTCTGGCCAAGCGAATGGGGGCAAGTGAAATTGTAGCAGAGACGGGCGCTGGACAACATGGTGTTGCCACAGCCACGGCAGCAGCGCTATTTGGCATGAAGTGCAAAGTTTTTATGGGATCACGAGATGCAGAACGGCAAAAAATGAATGTAAGCCGGATAAGAATGCTGGGGGCAGAAATGGTCATCGTGGAAGCCGGGCGCGGCACATTAAAAAACGCGGTTGATGCTGCCTTAGGCTATTACATTGAACATCCGGATGTGTTCTATCTGCTAGGATCGCAGGTTGGCCCTCACCCCTATCCAACAATGGTTGGATATTTTCAAAGTGTAATAGGAAGAGAAGCCAGGAAACAACTGCTTGAAGCTGAAGGACGACTGCCCGACAACCTTATTGCCTGCATAGGCGGAGGTTCAAATGCCATTGGCCTCTTTACGGAGTTCTTAGACGAAGAGAGCGTCCGTATTTTTGCCGCAGAAGGAGGAGGTGAAGGCCCTGTTTTTGGAAAAACCGCAGCCACATTGAGTATGGGTAAACCGGGAGTTTTTCAGGGAACCTACAGCTATGCGCTGAGTGATGAAGCCGGTGAAGTATACCCAACAGCGAGTATCGCCGCAGGACTGGATTATCCGGGTGTGAGTCCGCAACATGCCCTTTTAAAAGACACAGGACGTGCAAGTTATCATCTGATTACGGATAAAGAGGCCATAGAAGCCTATTATCTCCTTTCAAAGCTCGAAGGCATCATTCCAGCCATCGAATCATCGCATGCAATAGCTTTAGCGTGTAAAATCCTGAAAGGAAAACCCAACGAAATAAGCATCATTAACCTGTCGGGAAGAGGGGATAAAGACGTGGAACGTGATTTATCCTAGTCCTGTTTAAAGCTTGCAGGTCATTTCTGAAGATTTATAACCTGTCCCGATTATAAAAAAACCAACCCGACAGTCTCTTCTTCCTGTCGGGTTGGTTTTTATCAGGCCTGAACTTCCCTGATTAAATTAGCCGCGATACCTGAAACTCATCCTCCAAAAAATCGGATAAGACAATGAATCAAAGCTATTTTTCTTCTTTTATGGTAGTATCAACAAAACTGTTTACGGTTGCAGGGAATTTCATGCCATTTTGTTCCATTTCCATGGTCATGTCCATCTGCAGACTTGAGGTAATCACCATGCCTGTTTTACGGTCAACAGTCATTTCACCTTTCATCGTACCGTTAAGCTCTCCACCAGTCTCGGGGTTCAGTTCGTTTGCCGATATCACGCCTTCAAGACTTAAGACGGCTTGTTTTTTAGAGGCTTTTGTCAGGGTGTATTTTATTGTTACAGCCATTTTGCTTGATTCCACCGCGTTGAGCGTTTCTTCCCAGCTGTCGCCGACCTTTATTTTATGATCGGGGTATGTGGCGTAGTTGTTTCCTGTATTCAAACTGCTCGACATTTCACCTGCTACTCCCAACGCGGAAGCATCCAGGTGTTGCAGTTGCCCCCGGTCGGTGATGGTTGACACGACTTTAGCCCCGATAAGCTGATTCATTTGTTCCGCAAACTCAGGTCCCATCGGCGAATTAAACGTAGTACTATCGTCAGAGTCATATTTTATCGTCATGCCAAAAATCTGCTGATCCATGACAATGCGATGAAACACACTGTTTTGCGAAATCAGGTATGCGTTAACCGAATCGATGGTGTTGCTTGTATAGAAGACCATCTCCTGATCGAGGGTGGCTTTTTGCCCCATGGCATCAAACTGAATAGTTTGTTCGATATTGGTAACCTGACTAAACTGTTGTCCGGGTTTAAGTTTGTACTTAAGCTCGATGCTTTTTTGTGCGAAGGCGGTGTTTAAGCCCATGGCAAAAAGCCATACCAAACTCAGCAAGAATAATTTACATTTTGATGTGTTCATGATCATGTGATTAGTTTATAGATTAATATGGAGAATCATCGTCCTCCAGGTCGTTGTTCATTTTCGAAGGAAAGCTTTTTATCCCCGCACCAAGCTGGGTCGCTCCCGGTTTGCTTTCGCCATAAGCTGTTTGATAATCTTCAAATTTTGCATAGTCGGCAACGAACTTCAATTTCACATCGCCTACCGCCCCATTTCTATGTTTTGCAATGATAATTTCAGAAACTCCCTGTGTTGAGGAGCCATCTTCAAACTGATCGATTTTGTAATATTCGGCACGGTAAATAAAAAGCACGAGGTCGGCATCCTGCTCGATAGCTCCCGACTCACGCAAGTCGGAAAGAATTGGTCTTTTGGCCTGTCCCGGTCGGGTTTCTACGGCACGGCTGAGCTGCGACAAGGCCAAAACGGGCACATCCAGTTCTTTGGCGAGTGCTTTGAGCGATCGTGAAATCTGGCTGATTTCCTGTTCCCTGTTTCCGCGGCTATCGCCTCCCGAAGTCATCAACTGCAGGTAATCGATAAACACCATCTGGATGTCGTGTTGTTGTTTCAAGCGGCGACATTTTGCCCTGAGCTCAAAAATTGACAACGCAGGCGTGTCGTCGATATACATTTTAGCCTCTACCAGATTAGATATTTTATCGGTGAGTTGCTGCCATTCGTAACTGGCCAGATCACCGCGTTTTAATTTGTCGGCACGCAACTCCGACTCGCTCGATATCAAGCGGGTAACGAGCTGAACAGACGACATTTCAAGAGAGAAAAACGCTACCGGCCTATTGAATTCTACGGCCACGTTTCTGGCCATGTTCAGGGCAAAGGCCGTTTTACCCATCGAAGGACGAGCAGCCAGAATAATCAGATCCGACTTCTGCCATCCTGAAGTGATGCGGTCGAGGGCAGTGTATCCCGATGGCACACCACGCATTTGTCCATCCGCATCTCTGGCGTGTTCTATATCTAAAATAGCTTGCCTGATCAACGAGGGCATGTCCTGAAAGTTACGGCGCAAGTTGGTCTCTGACACCGAAAAAAGGCTTTGCTCGGCTTTGTCGAGTAGATTAAACACATCTGTTGTGTCTTCAAAAGCATCTTTAATGGTTTCGGAAGATATGCGGATAAGCTCGCGTTGGATGTGTTTCTGCATCACGATACGTGCGTGAAACTCCACGTTAGCACCTGAAGCAATTCGACTGGTGAGCATGGTGATGTAATAGGCTCCTCCTACGATTTCGAGTTCACCTTTACTCTTTAACTTATTGGTAACAGTGAGAATGTCGATGGGTTCCGACTCGGTAAACAGTTCTGAAATGGCAGCAAAAATCCGCTGATGGCTATCTTTATAAAAAACCTTTGGCGACAGAATATCGATTACCGCCGAAACGGCATCCTTTTCTATCATCATGGCTCCCAGCACAGCTTCTTCAAGGTCCACTGCCTGTGGTTGCACCTTGCCATGTTCATACGATTGCTGCAAACTCGCTCCACCCCCCGATAAAAGGGCTGGTTTTCTTACCTCTTTCCTTACTTCTTCCATAAAGCCAAAAGTACAAATAATGGTTTTGGCTGGTTAAATTGTTGATAAAAAAAGTAGCCCATATTTAACACCGTGAATTCCACTGCTTTGAAATTTTCCTGCCAAAATTGGAAATATTTGTTCAAAGATAAAAGCCACTACAATCCTGCGCTGCTTAATGTGATGCAATCACCACGTCAGTTTCAGGAATCAGCTCCAATCCCTGATATCGTCTAAAAAGTTGAGCGATGGTAAGCACATCTTTTTGGCAATAGGTCACTATCCTGTCCAGGTTTTTCTCATCCCAGTAAACCGACCCCACCATGCTGCCATCGATGTCATCTTTTGGTGTTGGAATATTAAATATGGCGGCGAGCAATTCAAGCGAGGTGTAGTGCTTATAGTCGCCAAACTTCCACAGTTCCATGGTATCAAGATGCTGTACTTCCCAGGGCTTTTTTCCGGCCAAATCGAGTATGGAAGGAAGCTCCACACCCTGTACCAGCATACGGCGGGCGATATACGGAAAATCGAACTCCTTTCCGTTATGCGCGCACAACAGGGCATCGCTGCGGTCGAAATGGCGGTTAAGCATTTCCGAGAACTCTTTGAGCAGAATCTTTTCGTCGTCGCCAAAAAACGATTTAATACGAAACTCGCGTCCCGAGAAAAGTCCGCACGAAATGCACACTATTTTACCAAACTCGGCAAAAATGCCGGCGCTGGCGTACACTTCAGCTGATGTCTTGTTGTCATCGGTCTGCATTCTGCGCGACTTCTTGTCCCACAAGGCTTTCATTTTGTCGGATAAACCGTCGTAAGCAGGCACACCGGGAACCGTTTCAATGTCGAGAAACAAAATTCTGTCGGAAGTTAAATGATTTAACATATTGAGGGTTTTTTTTGACCGATAAAATTACAAAAAAAAGTGTACATTGCCCTCATCAATGAAAATAAAACTGATAACATACTTGCTACTTACTACAGCAGCCCTGTGGATGCTGTCGTGCACCAAGCCGGAACAAAATTTTACGGCTGAATGCCTGATAGACTCCCCTTCGGAAGGAAGTATAATTGCTCTACCCGACACCCTCTGGGTTAGATTCACCCTAAGTTCGGAGCAGCCATTCACTGCACTCGAAGCCGGGATTATGAATGCAGATTACATACCGCTCACGCCTACAATACAGATTACCCTCACCGACACCTCCAACTACTTCTATATCCCCTTTGTTGTTGGTTTACTCGAAAGCTCCGAAATGGAAAAAGCTTACATTACAATAAAGCTGGAGGCAGCGGGGCAGAGTTTTAGCTGGTTTCGCATGATTCAACTCATCAATAAACCCTTGCTATATAACGGATTGATTCTTACTACCCGGGCAGAAAATGATATTTGGTTTCTAACTGCTACCGACACAATATTTGGCATAACAAACAAGCTACCCATTGCAGGTACAATTACAAAGGCGGCTGTCCTGGCTGAACAAGACCTCACCTTGCTGGCCACCAAACCTCCCGAGAAACTTATGGCCATTAGAAATGCAGATTTTCAGGTATTGTGGACCACCGAAGCAGGAATGCCTTATCCTGACATCACCTTTGTTTACCCACAACATCCGATGGTGTATTATGGCGAAGGCAATGGAAAAGTGGTGTCTGCCTTTGCTTTCAGCGGACTTAAACACACCACAACCTTAGTTCCTTACAACATGTATGCTGAGAACATGGCTTTTAGCGAAACTTTATTTGTTGTCACCACAAAAAGCCGGACAGGTGAAACCGGAAAAATAATCACCTGCTACACAGAAACAGGAGCCATTAAACACATGTATCCTGATGATTTCCGTATGGTGGCAGGTTTTGCCAATGCAACGAAAGACCTGTTCACCCTTTTCGGCAACCTTCAGAACCAAGGAGTAATCTATCTTTTTGATGCGGAAGAGAATCAGGTAGCCACCACCTTCCCCACCCCGGCAGGAACCATCATAAACACCTTAAAATCTGGAATCTCTAGCTTTCTCGTTCATATCGGAAACAGCATTTACACCTTTGATCCATCAACAACCTCATGGAACAAAGTGATTGAAACTCCCCTTGGCATCAACGATATATGTTTAAGCACCGACGTTACAACCCTTTTTGTAGCCACCGGCAACGAACTTATTGAGTACACCTATCCGAACCTGTCAGAAGTCAGAAGGGCTGCCTATGACAAGCAAGTACTTAAGGTAATGGTACGATACCAAAGATAACAACAAAGACTATCTTTAAAATTCTTATGTCTGTGTTTGGGAACCCGGAAAACGTTCGAGGGTTGGCTTTTGGCTTTTTAGCTGAATGAATCATGTTTAAAGAACGGGAATTTCACTTCGACATTCTTAAATCGGTGTTGGACATTCGGTGTTCAAAAGGTTGTATATCAAAAGAATAATGAATTTCGATTAACAGCCTGTCCGCCCACGGCGTGAAATGATGATTTAAGAAGGCGGATACCACTTCGAAATTCTTAAATCGGTGTTCGACATTCGGTGTTCAAAAAGTTGTATTTCAAAGGAATAATGAATATCGATTAACGAATGATGATTTAAGGAGGAGGATTCCACTTCCAAATTCACAAATCGCCGTGCCTTTGTGGTTGGTAATGGTTTCAAAACTGCCCTGGTAGTCGGTGTGGATGTAGTACATGGCCTCATCGCCTTTTTCGTCGAGGGTGTAGATGGCAAACAAACCATCGCCGCCGCCTAGGTAGTGCAGATGGCGTTGGTGGCCGCTCTTATCTTCCTCAATTTCGTAAGTGGCATTCACAATGGTTTTTCCTGTTAGTGCAATTTTTGGCATAAGGCAAAGATAGGAAATGTTGTGATAGTCAAGCGTAGTTCAACTTGTCTGCCTCAGGCATGAAACTACGCTTAGATCCTCGTCAGTTTTCATCGTTCTAGGCTTAGTTTGGGGTATTACCTCCGACTCTCATGCAAATTCTTTTTATACCAACGTTTTTTATTAAACCATGCCAAAGTGCTGTCAGGCTTTTGATCAGTTTTGTATAAACGGTAAATATTCGGTTCTTTGATGAGTTCTGAGTCGAACCAATATGAGTAATCAGAAAACACTTTTATGGTTGAATCATCAAGTATGACGCCTTTGGTTTCATAAACTGCTCTGCGACAAAGCTGATCATTAGATAATCCAAAGCTTTGAATTATTAAAGTATCTTTACTTATTCTAAAATGACCCCAAAGTTCTTTTCTAAAATATTGATCCTTTTCCAATAGACTTGAAACGTCAACATTTGGATTTGTCCAAAAAGAATCAATATTAAAAGAAAAACTTGAAATGGTTTTTGATAGTCCATTATCATAAAAGCATAATGCATCACTTCCGTTAACTGAAACAAATATTCCGTCTAAACGAATTTTATACTTATCACTCGAGACTGAAATCGGATCCATAAATACAGTAAATTGTTTCCGACAATTGATAGGGCTCACACATGATGCAAGTAAAAACAGAATATAACATCCAATTATTACATGAATAGATTTCATGATTAAAATGTATATAGTGAGAATGGATTTACGTACCCCCCTTGCAGGAATGGTGCAGAAGGCGAACCGTAGTTTGTGTTAAAATAGGGTGTTGGCACCACCCATCGGTGAATACCATTTTGAAAAAGGTCTTGAACCCATGCGTTGTCAATTCCGAATCTGCTTACCCTGTTCCCATTTCGATAGCCCAAATACATTCCGGCAAAAACCCGACTACCAGTTTTATAGGTTCCTAACGGATTTTTGCCGTGTATTGGTGATATGTATTCTGAGTCGCCCCCCTTTTGAGGTTTACTAATATACTCCTCCAAAGGCGGTTCAGTAGTAAAAAGATTGAACCCAAACGACATTTCTCCAATCCCAATTTCGGCTGCTGCGGTACGATACCAGTCACTTCCTGTGAAAGCATCATTGGTCATAGCAAAGGAGAAATCCCCACGTGCGTAGCCGACATACCAGTTTTTTTGAGGGTAATCGCCATAAAAAGAAGTAAGTCCAAATGAAAAGTGTTGATTGCGATTTCTGTCGTAATATGACATTCCACCAAAAAATTGTGAGCCGGAAATAACTTCAGGATTCTCCGATAATACATTACCGTACCCGCTGCTATATCCTCCGCCAACTGTAAAAGAAAAGTCTCCGCTATTAAAAGTTGTTGAACCGCCAATATCCCAACCCAAAAAACCATATCCTACATGAAAATTTTGTGTTATATTCCCATTTGTAATATTTACATTGGCAGACAAACCCATACTAAACGGGCTTACACCTGCTGTTACTGTGGTGTTACCATTACTATAAACGGGTATCTGTGCGCAGTTGTTTAATCCATTTATTGCGCCTGAAGCATTTGTGTAAGCAGTTCCTGCTGGGTCATGCCATCCGTTGATCAGATTACTAAGATAGTCTCCTAAAAAAGCAACCCCAAAGGATAAAATTTGGTATATCTCCCCACTCGGATCAG
>JGI11705J14877_10000382_pt1 | contig 28237 bp, 27 predicted proteins | sample Etolaghawater15m_FD_14877 | JGI IMG/M metagenome (IMG submission 14877)
CGGCGGGTTCAAAAGATTCAGCCGGTCTTTTTCCGCCACGGAGAGGTAATTTTTAAAGCCCTCTATCTGGTCCATGAGTTTTCGCCCCGTGAGGGTCGGGGTTTTCAGGAGCTGATAGAAAAGGGCATTGATCAAACCGACCAGCAACAGGGTAAGGGCGGCCAAGAGGGATGCGGCTGAGGTGAACAGCCAGAGGCCCACGCCTTCCCCTACAAAAAACGGTATGGAAAAAAGGGTGATGCCGATGGCTCCGGCGCTGCTGAATATTCTTTTTCCATCATTTGTCCCCACATGTCTCCAGGCGCTGATAACCCGGATGCTCAGGAAAAGGCAGCCCGTGCTCCAGATGGTCAGCCACACCCCCATAAATAGGGCGGCTTCAGGCTGGCTGGATCCCAGGATAATGGTCAGAAGGATCAGAGCGGTTATGGCCAACCCCGCGACAAAATACCCGGAGTTGAGAATGAAATATTTATTGCGGGCCTCCCGCATAAGGCACTTGGTAAGGTCCTTCTGGGCTTTTCCGATCCTTTCGTGGTTGGTTTTTTTGAGTTTGACCCGGCTTCCCACGCTAAAAAGCTTTTCAGCAACTTTCGCTTCCCCTCTGGAAAGAACTTTCCCATCAGCGCCGGTTTTTTCAACTGTCCAGGTCTGATCTTTATCCTGGCTGATCTTCAGATACCCTTTCACGGCCATGTTGACAATGGCAACGGCGAAAACCTTGTCGTCCCGCAAGCCCAAGCGCATGATTAGCCTTGCCAGGGCGGGAGAAATACCCGCAGGGGGTGAAAAAAGAGGGATGATGGTCCCCTTTTCAGGGTCTTTACCCACCCTGAACCAGGCTGTCAGGTAAAAAGCGAGCAGAATGATCAGTCCGATGATCCCCCATGTGGCGCCCTGGTTGTCCTTCCACAGGTAACCGATTCTGTCAAGCGCAGTGGGTTCGGTAATAACCCCCTTTGGCCAGGACACTGCAATGGTGAGTCCTTCTCCGGACCTGAGGGTGCGGGTGGTGCTAAAGGAAACCACTGAAGGTTCGATCGCTTCAGTTTTATAGTCCTGCCCTTTGCCCCCCTGAACCCCGGTGTAGGCGGTTTTTTGCAGGATTTCGGTTCCAGGCGGCAATGCGACCACCGCATCTACGTGATCCATGGGAAAGCGCCACCCGTTTCCGGTGACGTTCCAATAGAGTTCATCAAAATCCTTGAAAAACCCCAACTGTCGGGAGGTCCTGTAGGTAATACGGTATGTGTAGGTGCCGGGCTTGAGAAGTGTATCTTTTTGGCCCACGTAGACCCGTTTACCGTTAGAAAGGTCCTTGATGTGATAGGGTTCCGGGCGGCCGTCCCGCAAAACTTCCCTGACGTCAAAATTCACCTGAACCGTATTGCCGTAACGGTCTTTGTACCGGGTTGGAAAGTCGCGGAATATGCCCCGTTTAATCTGCTTTTGGTCGCAGACCACCGTGATGCTTTCACTGACGGTCATGCTGCCATCCCGGTGAACACTTATGGCGCTTTTAAAGTCAAGAATTCGCTCTGAATTCGAGGCATAGGCCGTGCCCGCCTGCCCGAAAACCGACAGGTGGAACAAAAGCAACAAAAGGGATAGAACGTTTCGGCTGGGCATGCTTTATCCTAGAACTTTACTTCGGGAACGGTTCTTTCTCCGGGATCTTCTATTTCAAAAAATTCTGCCTTGGTGAAGTTGAATTTTTCAGCCACCATGTTGCTGGGAAAGGTTTCCACCTGGATGTTTAAGTTGCGCACCGTGCCGTTATAGTAGCGTCTGGCCATCTGGATCTGGTCTTCAATGTCAGACAGCTCGGTTTGCAGTGACAGGAAATTCTGGTTCGCCTTTAAATCAGGGTAACCCTCCGCCACGGCGAACACATTGGCAAGGGATCTGGAAAGCTGCCCTTCCAGGCGGGCCTTTTCCCCGACGTTTCCCTCTTTCAGGCTTTGTGCTCGGAGCTCCGTTATTTTCGAAAGCAGCTCACGCTCATGAACCATATATCCCTTGACCGTCTCGATGAGGTTCGGAACCAGGTTCGCCCTTCGTTTCAGCTGCACATCGATTCCGCTCCAGCCTTCTTCAACCATGTTGCGCAGCCTTACAAGCTTGTTGTAAATGGCGATGACAAAGAGAACCGCTAAAACAACTACCGCCAGGATAATGATGATCGCAACCATCTTTTCATCCTCCTCAAAAAGTGACAGGATGTGGCTTTTCTTAAATCGGTGTGTAAGGCAACCCCACGCTTTCAGCCACGGCCCTGTGAACCATATTCCCTTTGATGACGTTCATGCCCCTGGCAATTTGAGGGTTGTTCCGCATGGCCTTTTCATAGCCGGAATTGGCGATCTCTAGAGCGTAGGGGAGGGTGGCATTGGTCAGGGCCATGGTGGAAGTGCGGGGCACCGCACCGGGCATATTGTTGACGCAGTAGTGAACGATCCCCTCTTCCACATAGGTGGGGTCTTCATGGGTGGTGGGGCGGCTGGTCTCGCAGGCACCCCCCTGGTCGATGGAAATATCTACGATGGCCGCCCCCGGCTTCATCTTTTTGAGCAATTCCCTTGAGATCAGTTTGGGTGCGGCGGCCCCTGGAATCAGCACGGAACAGATGACAAGATCCGCTTTCATGACTTCCTCTTCAAGGATCCCTTCATTGCTCATGAGCGTGGTAACGCTCCCCCGCATCACGTCGTTGATGTAGTACAGCCGCTCCTGGTTAATGTCCAGGATCGTCACCCGGGCGCCGGTTCCCACGGCGCCGAAACAGGCGTGTAGTCCAGAAACCCCGGCGCCGATGATCACCACATAGGCCGGGCGCACCCCTGGAACGCCGCTCAGCAATATGCCCATGCCGCCGCATTTGGCTTCCAGACAGTAGGCCCCCGCCTGTATGGAGAGACGTCCCGCAACGGCGCTCATGGGCGCCAGAAGGGGAAGGGCCCCGCTATCGGTCTGAATGGTTTCGTAGGCAATCCCCACCACCTTCTTTTCAACCATTTTTCCCGCAAGCTCTCTGGCAGCAGCCAGGTGAAGGTAGGTAAAGATGATCTGATTTTCTCTCATCAGATCGTATTCAACGGGCAGGGGTTCTTTGACTTTCATGATCATGTCCGCATCCGCCCATATGTCCCGCTGGTGAACAATAATCTCCGCTCCCGCCTGAATGTAGAGCTCATTTGGGAAACCGCTGCCGAGCCCTGCGTTGGATTGGATCAGAACTTTGTGGCCGTTCTGCACCAGGGTTCTGACGCCGGAAGGGGTAACCGCAACCCGTTTTTCAGCCACTTTGACTTCTGTTGGAATGCCGATAATCATTACGTTTCCTCCTTGTTGTAAGGGGACGTTGTTTATATATTTACATTTGCCCCCATCGTCAAAAGAAATGTAAATATATAAACAACGTCCCCGGATTATCGATAAATTCTGGGGACTCTTTTTCCAATGGAACAGACAATTTCATAGTTAATGGTATCCAGTTGATCGGCCAGTTCATCCACGGTGGGTTTTTCACCGAAAAGAACAGCATCATCACCGGCCTGAAGGTTTTCGATATCCGTGACATCAAACATGCACATATCCATGCACACGCGCCCCACCAGGGGGGCTTGTCTGTTGCGGATCATGGCGTAGGCGCGGTTGGAAAGGCCCCGACTGTAGCCATCCCCATAGCCCAGGGGAAGGGTAGCGATCCGCATCTCTTTGCTGGAGCAAAAGGTATGGCCATAGCTCACGGGAGTGTCGGGGGGAATCTGTTTCAGATAAGCTACTTTGGTTTTGAGTGTCATGGCCGGTTTGAGCCTTACATTGCGGCCCACGTGGGAGGATGGGCGAAGGCCATACAGCATGATGCCCGGTCGTACGAGGTCATAATGGGATTTGGGGAAATCCAGAATGCCCGCGCTGTTGGCCAGATGTTTTAGTGGAATATGGATGCCGGATGCCTCAACTTCTCTTATCAGGTCATCGAAAACGCTGATTTGGCGGTGGGTAAATGTTTTGTCTTCGTTGTCCGCACAGGGCAGATGGCTGAATATGCCTTTGAGATGAAGATTCTTAAAGCGGCTGATGGTCTGAACAAAATCAATGGTATCATGAGGATTCAATCCGATGCGACCCATGCCGGTGTCCACCTTGACATGAATGTTGATCTTCTCGGATGACGCTTCTGCCGCCTGATTCAGGGCTTCGGCCAACTCCAGGGTGCAGACGGTCTGCTCCAAGCGGGATTGAACCACTTTGTTGACTTCTTTTGCATGGATCAACCCCAGGACCAGAATGGGGACGTCGATTCCTCCGGATCTCAGGTCTTCACCTTCTCGGGGCAGGGCAACCCCCAGGCAGGTGGCGCCGCTCTTTAAAGCGGTTTCGCTGACTCTCTGAGCCCCATGACCATAGGCATCGGCTTTGACGACGGCCATGAGATCGCGCACAGGGCCAATGATGTTTCGAACGGCCGCAACATTTGCGGAGATGGCATTTAAGTTAATAATGGCCTGGGTTGCCCGTTCCATGGTCCCTTTTTGAAGGTCAGGCCGCCAGCGGTTCCTGGCAGGTGGCCGCCATGGGAAGCACCTCTTCCTGAGCGGCGGTGGCAAATTTAGGATTGGTTTTGATTCCGTAGGCGGCCAGAATTTTCTTTAGAATTGCGTAGTCCTTACTGATAGATTCCCTCACCGAATCGTATCCCCGTTGGGCGGCGATGCGGCGCTCCCAGAAGCTCATGGGGTTCATATCAAAAAACTTTTCGTCATATTCGGTGGGTTCTATCAAAATGATATCCCCTTTGAAGTCGGGATTTTTCCGATACAACGAAATGCCATGCATGAGTCGCGTGTGGAGCATGGTGCGCATGACCTGGTTGAAAATGGCATAAATGCCATCTTCCGCGATGCGGATTCTATTATTCTTACCTCCGCACTGTTCGCAGAAAAGATCCAGGTTGAAAGGGCGGAAGGGATTATAACAGATGATGAGGTCCGCTTTCTTCTCGACAGCCAGACCCAGGTTGGTGGTTTTGATGACGGCGCCATCCACATAATCCACACCATCAATGTTGACGGGCTTGTAGAAAAAAGGAATGGCGATGGACGCTTCCATGGCCTTTGAGATGGAAACCGTGTTGTTCTCATCATGTCCGAAAACAGCCCGCTGCGCACAATCCAGGTTCATGGCAACCGTGTATAGCGCCTTACCCCGTTTCTTGTAAAGCGCGGTGAAGTCGTTCTGCAGCCCGTGGGTTTCCAGATTTTTTCGAACGGCACGTTCAAACTGATGGGTGGTGAAAATGCCGTTGGGCAGATAATGCCAGGGCCAGTTGGGATTCTGAGCATCGGGGTTGCCGTCCTTGAAACAATAGGCAAGGAAATCCCCGACGTTTTTATAGGTGGGTTTCAGGACCGTTTTTATCAGCCGGTTTCGAAAGTCCTCCCGGAAAATGTTCTTATACCGCAGAACATCTTGGAAACGTTTGGGTACAACGGATATCATGTGCCCTAAGATGTGAGGGGGCATCTGAAGAAAACCCAGGAGATTGGGTGTATAGAGGTCCCATGCTTTGACGGGGTTCAGCCTGCCGGGAAGTCCTTCCAGACTGGCGGACATTTCTTTGGAAGATACGCCGTTGGCCAGAAAAGAGGCGATAATGGCGCCTACGCTGACCCCCACGAACATATCAAAATCTCTGAGTTGTCGATTGGTCATGAAGCTGCTGAGTGCGTTTAATCCGCCGATCTTAAAAGCGCCACCGGAAATTCCCCCGCCGGAAAGCACCAGGGCCACTTTTGGATTGGGTTTGGGGTTTTTCAGGTCACTTTTCTGTATAATCGTTATGCCCAATGGATTTTTCCTCAGATAAAGTAAACAATTTTATAGCCCAGAGTCAGGGCCTCGGCAAAAAATAAATACACAATCTGGCTTGTCCTTTGGCCCGTCTACTGCGTTGCATCCGCCTGCACATATCCACAAATATGCACTGGCCGATGCGCCTTGTATACGGGCCAAAATACGGCGCGATCTTGCGAATTTATTTTTTGCCGAGGCCCAAGTCAAGAAACCGTTATGTCACATGCCAGTATTTCACGTTTTTGAACAAATTAAAAGGCCTTTTGGTAGACCGCCAGAGCATCGTCATAGCTGACTTCCCGCGGGTTGTAGACCAATGCGCCGTCATTAATGGCGGCGTGCGCAGCCTCAGGGAGTTGATCTACCAGAACTTTGGCATCGCTCAGTTTTTCAGGAATGCCCGAAATTTTGTTGAGCCTTTTCAAAAGATTTCGGATCAGAGAGATGGTTTCTTCCGCCTGTTCGGCCGGTTTCAGGTAGGCGCCCGCTCCGCCCAGCAGTCCTGAGAGTTCCGCAATATAGTCCGGAACTTTGGGGATGTTGTATTCAAGGCACCATGGCAGCAGAATGGCGTTGGCCATCCCGTGAGGCACATGGCAGACGCCCCCCAGAGCATGGGCCAGGGCGTGGACCATGCCCACCATGGAATTTGAAAAAGCAATCCCCGCAAAGAGGGCTGCATTGGCCATCCCCATGCGCGCTTCCATATCTTTTCCGTCTTCGGTTGCCCGAACCAGATACCGGCGGATCAGGTCAATGGCTGTCTTGGCGTAGATGTCGTCGATGGGGTTTTTTTGAATGCAGGTATAGGCTTCCACCGCATGGGTCAGAGCATCCATTCCGGTGGCGGCTGTAATCATGGGGGGCATGGTCAAGGTCATTCGAGGATCAATCACCGCCAGATTGGGATAGAGCTTGTCGGAGACAAAACTCATTTTGGTTTCCGTGGTTTCATTATAAATCACGGCTACTTTTGTCACTTCGCTGCCTGTTCCGGCGGTGGTGGGGACGGCGATAAGGGGTTTAAGGTCGCTGGTAATTTTGTCTGCGCCTTGAAAATCCAGGATATTGCCCGAATCCGCGGACAGGACAATGCTGGCGCCTTTGGCCGAATCCAGAGCGCTGCCGCCGCCAACAGCGATGAAACAGTCGCATCGCTCGGTTTTGAACATGCGCGCGATGCGGTTGGCAATTTTGTCGCTGGAATCCTGTGGGACCTCATCAAAGATTCGTCCGATCTTTACATCGGAATCTGCAAAGGCGGATTTGACGATATCAATGAGCCCCGCCTTAACAACGCCTTTGTCGGTGACAATCATGGCCCTTCGGCACCCCATGAGCTTCATCTCAAAAGGGATGTTACTGACCGCCAGTTGGCCTGAGAGGATTTTGACGGGGCAGTAGAACTGGTAGTAGTTGGGGAGCATGGTATTTTCTCCTATTGTCTCTTAAAGGTGCATTTGATGCCGTTTTTTAGTAGCGCCGGACCCATTGCCGCGTAAATGATGGCTTTGGCGGCGAGTTGGTAAATATTGAGGGTGGGTGGACGCTTGAAAATCTTATTCAAAATGAACTGGGGAAAAAGGTAGGTTTCCACAATGGCAAGGGCCCGGTTTAATTCCATGCCGTAGGAAACCTGGCCATCCAACAGAATGCGGCTTTCGGCCAGGGCCTGGTGGGCGCTCATCTGGGCGGTCAGCACCAGCATTGCGGAATCGAGGTTTTTAAACAGAAAGGTCACGTGCGGATCAACGCTTCTTTTTCCCAGGTAGTGAATGCGGTCTTCCCTTTTCTCCAGGGTGATAAAAGGGCCGCTGGGCAGTACCCCCAGTGCGCAACGCCTGCCGTCGTTCCAAGTTATGACCTCCCGTTTCAAATCAGGGGCGCGCTTGGAAACCTCTTCAAACGCAACACCAATGACGGTCAAGGTCACGTCGATGAGCTCGTATTTGCTTTTGGATTGGATGAGTGGATAAAAAGGAAGGCCGCGAAGTTGGGCCAGACCTTTTTCAATGATTAAATCCATGAAGTTCTCTCCTAATTTTTCACGAAACCGTTCCAGGACACGCACCATATTGGTACTACTGATTTTGAGGTTAAACAAGCAAAAAGTGATTCAGATGCATCCGGGAAATGGAGCGCTTAGAAGGGTCTAAAGCTCACTTCCGCATGCGAATTTATCTTGAAATCGCAGGATCGATTATATATAACCAGAACACTTCGCACTTGAGCAGGGTATCAAAACCATGTACGCATTTCAAAAAATTATTGAAAAAAAGATTCAGGATGCTCAGGACAATGGGGACTTTGATGATCTTCCGGGTAAAGGAAAACCGATTCATCTTGAAGACGACCGCAATATTCCCGAAGAACTTCGATTGACCTATAAGATTCTGAAAAATGCAGATTGTCTTCCCCCCGAACTTGAGCTTCGAAAGGAAATTCGGACCATGGAAGATATGCTGGAAAACATCCCTGACGAAAAGGAAAAATACAAGCATATCAAGAAAATCAATTACAAAATCATGCAGCTCAACATGATGGGAAAGGGTTCCCCGCTGCTGGGAGAATCGGAATTTTATTACCGGAAAGTAATTGATAAAACAGATCACAAATAATCGGCATATCTCAAACCGCATTTCGCAATCGAACGGGAGATCTGATCCATGGATATGAAAAGGGATTATTACGAAGATGTGCAGCTCTTTTCATCAGGCGTGGTCGTCTTCTGGTTTGCAGCCCTGATACTCTGCCTGGCCCTGTTTCCATTTTTTGTCAAAAATTATTACGTCTATATGGCCAATTACATGGCCATTAATATCATTGTGGCTGTGGGATTGAATCTTCTGGTAGGCTATACGGGCCAGATATCCCTGGGGCATGCGGGATTCTTTGCCATTGGGGCCTACGCCACCGTGGTTTTCATGTTAAAGGCCCATCTTCCTTTTTTGTTGGCTCTCCCCGCCGGTGGCCTGGTGGCCGCGCTGTTCGGGTTTATTCTGGGCATCCCCGCTCTTCGGCTTGAAGGGCCCTATCTTTCCATTGCCACCCTGGGGTTCGGTCTCACCATTACCCAGGTCATCGGGCGGGTCGACATTTTCGGCGGCAGGCAGGGACTGCATACGCCGCCGCTCACCATCGGTCCCTGGCACCTGGAATCGGATCGGGATTTCTATTACTTACTGATCTTCGTCACCGTCATTCTCATTTTGTTCGCCCGCAACATCATCAAAACCAAAGTGGGGCGTGCTTTCATCGCCATTCGCGACGCGGATATCGCCGCCGAAACCATGGGTGTGAATCTGACCTTTTACAAGACCCTGGCTTTTGCGGTGAGTGCCTTTTATGCAGGCATCGCGGGGGGGCTTTACGCCTTTGTTCTTCGGTTTATTGAGCCGGAGATGTTCGGACTCATGATGTCCATNATTTTCCTGGGTATGGTGGTGGTGGGGGGGCTAGGCTCCATTTTCGGCAGCATTGCCGGGGCCTGCCTGCTGAGCTGGCTGGATCTGGAACTGCGCAATATATTGAGCATCCCCTACTTGGGTCAGTGGCTTGAAGCGCTCTCCAAGGACTATTTCTCTATCACGGGCGTCAGCAACATTCAGTTTATCATTTACGGGCTCATCATGGTTTTGATCATGCTGTTTGAACCGCTGGGGATCTACGGGTTTTGGATTCGAACCAAGATCTACTGGCGTACGTGGCCGTTTTAGGTATCCGTACAGCCTGGAACTGTCGTAATCGGTCATTATAATAATAGGCACCAAATATTTTTTGACGTCATTCCGGCGAAAGCCGGAATCCAGTTTTTTCAGCGACATATGGCTTCTGGATGCCGGATCAAGTCCGGCATGACGAGAGATCTATTGCCTCTCAAGTGATTGCGTGGGGATTGTTTATGCTTGAATTCATCCAGACCGTTACCAGTGGCATTGCCGTGGGAAGCTCCTATGCCCTCATGGGACTTGCCATGGTGCTGATTTACAAGACATCTGAGGTGGTGAATTTCGCCCAGGGTGAAATGGCCCTTGTGTCCAGTTTTCTCACTTATATGGTGCTGGAGTATTATGGATTTCCTTTCTATGTGGCGTTTCCTTCTGCCTTGGTTTTTGCCGCATTCTTAGGCTTTTTTCTGGAGTTTGCCGTTCTCAGACGTGCCAAGGAACCCAATGTCCTCGGCATGATCATCATTACCATCGGCCTCGAAATGATCCTCATGGGGTTCGTATCCTGGAAATTCGGGGCTGATCCCAAAACAATGCCCTTTCCCCTGTCCCCCTATGACAGCGTAGAAATCGGAGAAGTGTTTGTGAGTGCTCTGGAAGTGCTCACCTTTGTGGTGGCACTGACGGTTATGACCGTCCTTTTCCTGTTTTTGAGGTATTCCAAGCTGGGGGTGGCCATGAAAGCGACCCAGCAGAACCAGATGGCGGCCCGTCTGATGGGAATTCGGACCAACCGCATTTTGATGATTACATGGGGGATTTCTTCCATGGTCGGGTGCCTGGCCGGCCTTTTAATCGCGCCCATGACCATGCAGCCCTATATGATGTGGGACCCCATGCTGAAAGGGTTTGCCGGTGCTGTGATGGGCGGCATGACATCCCTTCCCGGATCGGTCTTCGGGGCTTACATTATCGGCATCATCGAGAATCTTTTCGGCCTCTATGTGTCCATAGAGTTTAAATCGGTTGTGGCGTTTGCCATTATCGTTCTGGTTCTGTGTATTAAGCCTTCCGGGCTTTTTGCCCGTCATTATGTGAAAAAGGTGTAGGAATTGCGGATTGCGGAATGCGGATTGTGGAATGGTTAAGAAAAACAATTGAGAACCACAATCTTTGATGATTAAGTGTTTTGCTGTACATCAATCTTCAATCATTAAATGGAAAGGAGAACGGCATGAAAATGAAAAGATTTCTGGTGGGATTGGCAGCATTTGTTCTGGTGTTTGGGATGGCCTTCGCCGCGGGCGCGGAAGAGGGGGTCACGGATACGGAAATTCACATCGGTCAGTGGGGGCCCCAGACCGGACCGGCCGCCCCGTGGGGATCGGTGGCCCGAGGTACGGATGCCTATTTCAAGATGATCAACGCGCAAGGGGGGATTAACGGGCGGAAACTGGTTCATCACATGTTTGACGACGGCTATAATCCCGCCAAGACCAAAGCGGGTGTGAAAGAATTGCAGGAAGGGACCGGCATGTTTGCCTGGGTGTCGGGTGTGGGCACGGCGCCGGGCCTTTCCGTGGTGGACTACCTTATGGAACGAAATATTCCCTGGGTGGGGCCTTCCGCCGGTTCTCTTCACTGGATCGAACCCCCCCGCAAATACCTTTTTGCGGTTTATCCGCTCTATTACATCGAAGCCAAGGGTTTGTGCCGCTATGCGGTTGAAAAACTGGGTAAGAAACGTGTTGCCATCGCTTATCAGAACGATGACTACGGCAAGAATGGCCTTAAGGGTGCTTCTGAAGAACTGGAAAAGCTTGGCCTGAAGCTGGTCGCTCAGATTCCCGTTGAAAAATCAGATACGGACATGAAGCCCCATGTTATGAAATTGAAAAAGGCCGAAGCCGACGCTGTTTTGCTGTGGGTGACACCCACTCATGCCGTGCGTCTCGTGGGTACCAGCAAAGCCATGAAATTCGGACCCCAGTGGTTGAGCACCAGTACCTGTTCCGATTTTCCCCTCATGTACAAAATCAGCAAGGGTCTCTGGGAAGGTGTGATTGCTGCCACCTTTGGCGAACTGCCTGATTCGAAGGATCCCCTGCTCCAGAAATACAAAAAGGATGCTTATGGCAAATTTGCTGCCAAGGGAGAGAGATGGGGCTTGTTCTTCTACGCGGGGATTCTCTTTGCGGAACCGTTGGTGGAAGGCATCAAACGGTGTGGAAAAGATCTGACCCGCGAACGTCTGGTGAAAGAGATGGAAGGAATCAAAAATTTTAAAGGAATCGGTGGGAAAATCAGCTACGGTCCGCTGGATCTGGCGGAACCCTATGCATGCCGGCAGGGACAGAAAGAGATTTTTTTGGTCAAGTGCCTTAAAGGCGGAAAGTATGAGAAATTGACCGACTGGATGGAAATAAAATAAGGGGTTTCTATTATTGGCCATTTTTTGTAGGGGCAATCCCCCTGTGGTTGCCCTCGCAAAGGGCAGGCACGGGGGCCTGCCCCTACAGTGGCCGACGTTAGAACCAACCCCTAAAATAGGTGTTAGGTCAAGGCCTAACACCCTGTACCTTTGTTGAGTGACGGTTTTATGGATTTCTTTAAAATTGAGGGGTTGGGCATATCTTTCGGGGGTCTGGTGGCCCTCGAAAATATTAATTTCCAGGTTGAAAAGGGTTCGATTTTTGCCATCATCGGACCCAACGGCGCGGGAAAAACCACCCTCTTTAACTGCATCAACGGCATTTACAAACCCAATCGAGGCCGGATTTTTTTCAAGGGCAGGGAGATTCAAGGGAAAAAGCCTGACCGTGTGGCAAAACTGGGTATCGCACGAACCTTTCAGAACATCGAATTGTTTTCCCACATGAGCACCATGGAAAACCTCATGGCGGGCCGGCACAATTTCATGAAGACGGGACTTTTCAGAGGTGCTTTCATGTGGGGAAGGCGGTCCTTTGCGGGACGTGAGGAGGTCTCTCACCGGCATAAGGTGGAGGAGATTATTGATCTCCTGGACCTTCAGTCCGTGCGCAACAAATTGGTGGGCGGTCTGCCCTACGGAACCCAGAAACAGGTGGAACTTGGACGGGCCCTGGCTCTGGAGCCGGAATTGCTGCTCCTGGATGAGCCGTGTGCGGGAATGAACTCGGAAGAAAAGCAGGACATGATTTTCTGGGTCAAAGATATTCAGGACGAGCTGGGCGTGACCATTTTGTTGATTGAGCACGACATGAAGATGGTCATGGACATTTCAGAAAAGATTCTGGTCATTAATTTCGGAAAGCCCATCATGGAAGGTAACCCTGAGGAAGTTCAAAAGAACCCGGAAGTCCTGAAAGCCTATCTGGGAGAGGACGAAAGCATTGGCAACGCTGCTTGAGATCAAAAATATCGAAACCTTCTACGGTCTGATCTATGCGTTGAGAGGGGTTTCCCTCACGGTTGAAGAAGGGACCGTTACAGCGATTCTCGGAAACAACGGCGCGGGTAAATCGACCATATTGAAGACGGCGATGGGGCTGCTCGATGATCAACCGGACAAAGGGACCATTGAATTCTTAGGAAAGCGCATTGACAGGAAGGATACGGAGGTCATCGTCCGCCGGGGGATTTCCTATGTGCCCGAGGGTCGGGAAGTTTTTGAGGAGTTGACGGTTCGGGAAAATCTCATGATGGGCGCCTATACCCGTCGAGACCGTTCCGGTATCAAGAAGGATGTGGAGCAGATTTTTGCTCATTTCCCCGTTTTAAAAGAACGGCATGGGCAATGGGCGGGGACTCTTTCTGGAGGCGAACAGCAGATGCTGGCCATGGGCCGGGCCCTGATGAATCGTCCGAAATTACTTTTTCTGGATGAACCCTCCCTGGGACTTTCACCTATTCTGGTGCAGGAAATTTTCAAGATCATCCAAACCATCAACGAGCAGGGGATGACCATTCTGCTGGTGGAGCAGAACGCCCGCATGGCCCTTTCCATATCCGACATGGGACTGATTCTGGAAAACGGGCGGTTTGTGATGAAGGGCAAAAGCCAGGAGTTGATGGAAGATCGGGATGTGAAAGAATTTTATATGGGCATTCGCAGCGAAGAATCCGCTAAGGGGTTTCAGCGGTGGAAACGGAAGAAACGATGGCGATAAGAAGAGATTGCGGAATGTGGAATGCGGATTGCGGAATGATCTGTTCCATACTGCAGAATCCGCGCGTTGAATGGGAGACAAAACAAATAGGTTTTTCGAGCAGCGTCCTGTATTGTTATTCAGGTTTTTTTCAATTCCGCAATCCGCAATCCGCAATCCGCATTGGCTCCGGAGGTGCTCACTGTGCCCATTGAGACCGCGCCTCTGATGTTCAAGACCACAGTTGCAAAATACGGTGACCGGACGGCCATGCGAAAAAAGGAGTATGGCCTGTGGCGGGATATTTCGTGGAATGAATATTACCAAGGGGCCAGTTGTCTTGGAGCGGCGCTCATTTCCATGGGACTTGAACGGGGGGACTGCGTCTCCATTATCGGTGACAACTGCCCGGAATGGGTCACCATCGACATGGGGGTTCAATGTGCCGGGGCTACGGCCGTGGGGGTTTATTCCACCAATGCCTGGCCTCAGGTGGAGTATGTGATTGGCAATTCCGATTCCAAGTTCTTTTTCGTGGAAAATGAAGAACAACTGGATAAGTGGCTGCAATTCCGGGATAACGTGCCACACCTCAAGAAAGTCATCGTATGGGATCTGGAAGGGTTAAGGCATTTTGAAGACGAAATGGTTATGACCTATGATGAAATCATTGAGGTGGGTCGCGGGGTGCTGGAAAAGGACTCGCACCCCTTTGATGCCAGAATGGAACAGGTGGCGCCGGAAGATGTTTCCATGCTCATATACACTTCGGGCACCACAGGTCCTCCCAAAGGCGCCATGCTGACGCACCGAAACCTCATGTGGATGGGGCAGGCCATTACCACCGAAAACCCCATGAATGACACCGATGAGGTCCTTTCCTTTCTACCGCTCTGTCACGTTTTCGAGCAGCTATTCTCCGTCATGGGGCACATCACCCACGGCTATACGGTCAACTTCATCGAAAACCTGGAGACGGTGACCGACAATATGATTGAGGTGTCTCCCACCGTGGGCTATGCGGTGCCCCGTATTTGGGAGAAATATCTGTCGGCGGTCTATATTCGCATGTCAGATGCCACGTGGCTCAAGAAAATGGTGTTTGGTTTGGCCCTCAAGGCAGGGAAAAAGCGGGCTTCACTGATGATGGATTTCAAGCCGGTTCCCGGTTCCCTGGAGTTTTTTTACAACCTGGCCCATTTCGCGGTTTTCAGAAAACTCAAGGAGCGCATGGGGTTCGACCGCATGCGGATTGCATATTCGGGAGCGGCGCCCATTTCACCGGATGTACTTCATTTTTTCCAGTCCATCGGTGTGAACCTGGTGGAAGGGTACGGCCAGACGGAAGGAACCGGGGTGACCTGCGTATCCAGGGTTGGAAAGGTGAAATTCGGCACTGTGGGTCCCCCCATTACGGGAACAGAGATCAAAATAGCCGAAGACGGGGAAATTCTGGTTAAATCCCCCAGCGTTTTCAAGGGGTACTACAAAAACCCGGAATCCACCGCGGAAACCATTATAGACGGTTGGCTTTATTCCGGGGATGTGGGGGAGATCGATGAAGACGGGTATCTCAAGATTACGGACCGAAAAAAAGATATTATCGTAACGGCAGGCGGCAAGAACATCACGCCCCAGTACATTGAAAACAAACTGAAATTCAGCCCCTACATCAACGATGCCGTGGTGATCGGGGACCAGCGGAAGTTCATTTCAGCGCTCATCATGATTGATGAGGACAATGTGGTGAAATTCGCACAGGACAACAAAGTCCAGTTTTCTACTTACAAGGATCTGACCCAGAGCCAGGAGATCAACAAGTTGATTCAGAAAGAAGTGTCAGCGGTGAACGACACCCTGGCGCGCGTTGAGCAGATCAAGAAATTTACCATCCTGCCCAAAAAGCTGTACGAAGAGGATGGAGAAGTCACCCCCACCATGAAAGTGAAGCGGAGTTACGTCAACGAGGCCTTCGGAGATCTTATTGAAGCCATGTACAAACGCCCCAAGGTTTGATCAAGGGCGAATGGCAAACTCTCATTGTCCAGCTATAGAGGACCACTCAACTTTCAGCCGAGAGGCGTATTCCAATTTGTAAGTTTCAGACCTTCAACGCGTTTGAAATGTGCGATGTTGTTTGTTACGAGGGTCAGATTGTGGACCATGGCGCAAGAGGCAATGATCAAATCGAAGTCATCCAGACGCAGTCCTGACTTTTCCAATGTGGCCTTCAGCATGCCAAAAATCTCCGCCGATTCCTTTCCTGTGGGAAGGATTTCGAATTCAGCCTCCAATCTCTTAACTTTTGCAAGATTGCTTGTTACTTTTGTGGACTTGTGAGCGCCGTAGTACAACTCCATCAGCGTGATGATACTCATCTTCATGGGATCTTCAATATGAAGCCTGAGGTTCTTTTTTACGGCTTCATTCCCCTTCAGACTGTAGATGATGGTGTCGGTGTCGAGGAGGTACATCAGAATCCTTCCATGAGTTTCCGAGAATTCTTACGGGCGCTTTTCAGTCTTTCAATGATCTCTTCCGGCCCTTTGGGATCCTCCCAAGAGCCTGCGAGATCGAGCAGTACTTCTGCCGGGGTTTTTGCTGGGTTCAGATGATTTGTTCTGGCCAAATAGGCCTTCACTAGAAAAAGAACCTGCTGGCTGACGGAACGATGCTCTGAAGCGGCAAGCGCTTTGAGGTGGGCATAGATGTCATTGTCCATACCCTTAATCTGTAAATTGGCCATGTCGAAGTTCTCCATGATAATCTTCATGAAATTGTATTCCAGATGCATGAAGTCTGTCAAGGGAAAGATGCGTCGAAAACCTTTGATTTCATCTTTTCATATGCCAATTTCATCAAAGGTTCCAGGTTGACGATGTCCGCATGGTTGTATTTGATGAGGGTTGCAAGCGCCTTCTCATCTCCCCACTGGTATTGCTGCCAAAGCCGGACCGCTTCAAATCCGTCAACCCCATCAATTTCATCACTTCGGGTGATACCCAGGGTTTTCTCGATTTTCTTGAGGCCCCCCTCATGACCCAGTTTTTTCAGCAAAAATCGAAGGTCGATGTGTCCTTTAGGCAGAGAGATTCCTGGAAAACAGCGCCGGATGAAGGGCAAGTCAAAACAGGCGCCGTTAAAGGTGATCACGAGGTCATAATGGGCAATGGCCNTTTCAAAGGCTTNGAGATTCTTTCCGTTTACAAATGTCTGAACCCTGTTACCGTCGTAAAGTCCGATGACGGTGATGTCGTTGGCCCATTGATCGTAACCGCTGGTTTCAATNTCCAGATAGACGGCCCGGTGCCTGAATACGTCGAAGAGGCGCCACATCTCACCGGGCGGCAGCCGGTCGTTAAAAAAACCGATGTCATCTCGGTGTGCCAGGGCGACTTCCAGATTTTCAACGATCAACCGGTCTTTGGTTCGAGAAAAAACAGGTTTCGCATGGTCCAGGAAATCCTGCCACCGGTGAATTCCCCTAGCCCAAAGGGTCTGTTCCGTTTTCGGTCCGATTCCCGGAATGTGAATAAAGGTCTGTTCCAGCATAAACCACTTTCTTCTGACAACTGAACACTGACAACTGATAACTGGCAACCGAAGGTTGCCTCAGCATTTAAACATGCCGTCCTCATACACCACAATTTTTTCACCGGACTTCAAATGGGCGGTAACCGTCTTTGGCTCCGTATTCACCAGGTCCCAGTGAAGGGCGGAGTCGTTAAAGCCCAGATCTTTTTTAACCGCTTCCGTCAGGGTCGAGGGATCGCCGTCAAAAGTGTCCGAGTAAGAAGCACCGACGGCCAGGTGACAGTTGCCGTCGCACCCGCCGAAATTTTCATCATAGAGGGTGCTGGCCATGAAGCAGTCAATTTTGGAAAAGCGTTTGTCCGTGAGGGAAAACTCGCCCACCCGGGCGGCCCCTTCGTCCATGCTCAGTTGCTTCTGCGTAAAGGATTCCCCTTTCTCCGCTTTAATTTCCGAAACGGTTCCATCGCGGAATGTCAGGTTGACCCCTTCCACATAGTTTCCGCTCCTGAAAGAAGGCTGGTTGGCAAAATAGGTGCCTGTCGTGCCGCGCCAGTCGGGAGATATAAAGAGTTCAAAGCTGGGAATGTTATGTCCGGAGATGCCGATCCATTTTCGCTGATCCCCTGGCGTGACCTTAAGATCGATGTTTTCGGATTCCACATGGTAATGCTTTACGTCCATACTGTTCATCCATTTTTTGATATCCATGGCGTCGTTATAAACCTTCTCCCAGGCCTTGACCGGATCGGGCTGATCCAGGTAGCAGGCCTTAACGATCTGCTCAGTATATTGTTCAAGGGTCAATCCTGCATGATGCGCCAGCTCATCGGTGGGAACCGTACAGAGGGTCCACCCCAGTTTTCCCTGCTCTTCCCGCTTTCGCATGATGTCCCTGAAGGGTTTCATGGCCACGGCCACCTTGCCGATTCTCGAGGGATCAATATCCGCCAGATGTGTTAAAGAGGTGGGACCATGGAGAAAGATCCTTCCGTTGATGTTCCGAAACAGTTCCTCATCCCAAGATCCTCGAAACACCAGTTGTTCCGCGTCAGATTTTTCATAAAAATCGTGCTCCATGATCCTGGTTTTGCCAAACCGCATAACCGGATGAATCCCCATGTCCAGGAGTTTGCCGTGCAGAAACTCGGCCAGTTCCACGGCCGGGAGATCAAACTGAACCATGACCACGTCCCCCTTTTTAAAAGGTTCGATTCTGGCTTTTTTGAGTCCCCACAAGAGAACATCGGCGTACATATTCATCTGTTTTTTTGTTAACATATTTCATTCTCCTAAATTATAAATCATTCCAGCATGCTTTCTCTGAGTTCATTTCTGGGAAGTTGAGAACGAAGGATGCCCTGCGCATAAAACCCGAGACCCGGGATCACGTTATCCTCCAGTGACAAAATGACATACCCTTTCTCCATCGCCAGATCAACGGGAATCTCGCCCGTTTGGACCAGTGTTCTAAACTGTAGTGTGTCCATATGAAATACGCCCTTGGTGGCATAACGACCGAAAGCCTGAATGAAACGTGTGGTTGGCTTTATGAAATGACCCACTTTTCGAAAGGCTCTGAGACCCACTTTGGAAATTTTAAGGTGTGCTCCATTTTTCACCTGCTCTGATTTCCCCAGTATAAACCAACCCTTTTTCCGCTCAAAGAGAAAGTATCCGTCAAGGGTCTTCAAAGGGATTCCGAATCGTTCCAGCAGATAGTTTGAAACAGCCAGCCTGCTTTCATTTCCGGCCAATTCTGGCCATGAAGAACCCCACTGAATCGATTCGGTGTGGGTAAAATCGTGCTGTTCTCGTGAGGCGTCTGTCATATGTTTCATGATTCCATTCCGATAGTCCCGGTTCAAAAACAACTCCCAAGTCAATGGGTAAAAGCTCCGCATCTCGTTCATTTAAGAGGAAGTTGACCACCGATTCATTTTCGGCCGGGTTGTAGGTGCAGGTCGCGTACAGCATTTCGCCATTTTCCTTAAGAAGGTCAAACCCACGTAAGAGTATTTTTTTCTGAATTTCGGGGAGCTGCACCTTTCCTTTGTCTTCCCGATATGGGATGCCTTTCGGCTCTATTCTGAATTTCCCTTCGCAGGAGCATGGGACATCTGCCAGAATAAAATCGAATTGGTGGCGCAACGGAAATTCCTGCGCCTGATAACCGGTCACCACGGAATTTTGAACTCCCAGCCTGGAGAGGGTGTGCCCTAGGGGTACATGACGATTGGTATAAAGGTCATTACAGACCATGAACCCGGTATTTTCCATCAAATCCGCCAGGTGAGCGCTTTTTCCACCAGGTGCCGCACACATGTCCAGAACAAAGGTATTTTTCAGGGGTTTCAGTGCCATGGCGGCCAAGGCTGAAGTCAAGGCTTGAGGGTGAATGTATCCCAGAAAATATTCCAGCAGATTTCCGGGGTAGGGGAGATTTTCAGCCATATAAAGGGTGTTATATTCCCGGGAAACCCTTTTCAGGCAAATGCCCTTTTTTTTCAAGGCGGCAACCACTTTCGAAGGTGTTGCCAAAAGGCCGTTTATTCTCAGATGGACGGGAAATAGCACTTTCAGGCTTTCTTGAAAAAGAGAAAAGTCCGGAATAATGTTTTTATAATGTTCAAAAGCAGTGTTCACAGAATCGACAGGCCGCAAGTCCAAATCCTCTCCATCAACGTGGCGGCAATCTTAGGGGTTCCAATTTTCATTGTCAATTATCAATTGGAAACTTTCGGTGAGAAGGGGTTCAAGGGTGATTGATAATTTTAACAGACTGTGTTAGAAAAATGATGATATTTCGAGCATGATCTTTCAGAATCCTTGGGCTGGTCTTATGAAATTTCATCCAAAGCTTCAAACTTTACTAACGGTTAATTTTATTCTGGTCGCCCTCTGCCCCATCATCGCCATTGGGTATATTGTCTTCCATTTAGTGCTCATTCAGCCGGTTGATGAAGCATTTGCACCTGTGGCGCGAATGCGAAACATCCTTCTGGGAGTGATTTTACTCTCCATCATTCTGGCACTGTTTATTGCCTTTTTCAGTCGCAGAAAAATCGTTAGGCCTTTCCAGCGACTGATCACCGATGTCGATAAGATCGCCAAAGGGGATTATCAAATCGAACCCCACGAAAAGGGCTACCTGGAAATCGATGCCCTGGTCGATAATTTCAGGACCATGGCGGTGTCTCTCAAAGCACGCGAAGTGTCGCTGCAGCAAAGCGAGGAAAAATATCGCAACCTGGTTGAAGATAGTTTTGACGGTATTTTTATCCAGAAAGGCCCCAGGATTATTTTTGCCAACCAACGATTGTACCAGATGCTGGGGTATGATTCGGGGGAATTGATGGGTTTGAACCATTGGATCGTTTATCACCCCGATTACCGCTACTTAACGCAGGAAAGGGCGCGCGCTCGTATGCGGGGTGAAAGCGTACCCCCCCGTTATGAAGTCAAATTGCAGCGCAAAGACGGCACCTGGTTTTTCGGGGAGATCTATGCCAAAGCGATTCAACTGGATGGAGAAGGCGGTATTCAGGTTTGGATCAGCGATCTGAGCGATCGAAAAGCCGCTGAATCTGCGGTTTTGAAGTCTGAAAAGCGGTTTCGGGATCTGTTTAATGCCATTAGTGACCTGATTTATACGCAGGATCTGGAAGGTCGATTTCTCTCCGCAAATCCGGCCATGTGTTCCCTTTTCGGCTACGAGCTTGATGAATTTCTGGGGCGAAAGGCGTCTGATTTCATGGATCCTGAACTGCGACCTTACTTTAAGACCGAATATCTGGAAAAGCTCAAAAGCGAGGGAAAGTATCAGGGTATTTCCGGCTATACCGCAAAAGACGGGCGCAAGATCTTGATCGAATATCACAGTACCCTGGTTTACCCCGATGACGGCCAAGCCTATATCAGCGGCACCGGCCGGGATGTTACAGAACGGGTTCAATCCCAAAAACAGCTAAAACTGTTGAGAGAACAAGTCCTTCAATCTGAGAAAATGAAAGCGGTAGGGGTTCTGGCGGGTGGTGTGGCACACGATTTTAACAATCTTCTAATGGGTATTCAAGGGAATGCTTCTTTGATGCTTCTGGCAATGGATACACGCCACGCCCATTATGAAAGACTCAAAAACATTGAAAAATATGTTCAGCAGGGAGCGGATTTGACCCGTCAACTCCTGGGGTTTGCGCGGGGCGGCAAATACGAGGTCAAGCCCACAGACATCAATCGACTTCTGGAGGATGAATTACGGCTTTTCCTGGAAACCCACAAAGAGCTTGTCATTCAAAAGCATTACCAGGAAGGCATCTGGACTGTCGATGTGGACCGCGGCCAGATTGTTCAGGCTTTGATGAATTTGTTTATCAATGCATGGCAGGCCATGCCCGGCGGCGGTGAACTCCATGTCAAAACGCAAAACGTCAATATCGATGCGCATCAAGGTCATTTTCACCAAGTGGACCCTGGCAAATATGTTAAGGTTTCCATAAAGGATTCGGGCGTGGGTATGGACGAAGCCACTTTGGACAGGATCTTTGAACCGTTTTTTACGACAAAGGAAATGGGAAGGGGTACCGGTTTGGGGTTGGCATCCGTTTACGGTACCATTAAAAACCATGGCGGTTTCATCTATGTTGAGAGCGAGCTGGGAAAGGGAACGACATTTTACGCACATTTGCCGGCCTCCATGTCTGCTTTGGAAGAAACTAAAAAGGATTTAAGCGCCAAGCCGTTTCAGGGAAAAGGCGAAAAGATACTTCTGGTGGATGACGAGGAGATGGTTCTGGAGGTGGGTGGGGAGATGCTTAAGACGATCGGTTACCAGGTTGTCACCGCTAAACGGGGAGAGATGGCCGTTGATATTGTGAAGGAAGAAAAGAATGGAATTGCGCTGGTGCTCCTGGACATGATCATGCCGGGCATGGGTGGCGGGGAAACCTACGATCGCCTAAAAGAGATCGCGCCGGACATAAAAGTATTGCTTTCCAGTGGATACAGTATTGACGGCCAGGCGCGAGAAATCCTTGATCGAGGATGCGACGGGTTTATTCAGAAGCCTTTTAATTTGGAAAAACTGTCCCGGATGGTTCAGGAGACGCTGAGGCCCAAAGGGAACTGATAAGAGAAGTTTGTAAATGGTCCCGATGAAGGAGATGAAATAATATGGGTGTTCATGTTTGTCCCTGGTGGCTGGCCTATACGTTTGACAATCGATTGAGGCTGTTGGCCCACAATCCGGAAAAGCTTTTCGGCAAATATGTTCAGCCGAATATGACGGTGGTGGACCTGGGGTGTGGATTAGGGTTTAATTCCATCGGAATGGCAAAACTGGTTGGAGAGAAAGGGCGGGTAGTGGCCCTTGACATTCAGCAAAAGATGTTGGATGGGGTCATGAGACGGGCTGGAAAAATCGGTCTTGAAAGAAGGATTGAACCCCATCTGGCAACGGAAACCGATTTGGGCCTGAATGTCGATGCTCAGTTTATTCTGGCCTTTTACATGGTTCACGAGGTGCCCGATCCGGATCGGTTCTTGGCCCAGGTGGCGGAGAACCTTTCCGTGAAGGGTCGATTTATGATGGTTGAGCCGCCCCTTCATGTTTCAGAAAAGAATTTTCAAAAAAGCATAGCTCAGGCCGAAGCATCGGGTCTTGTCTTTGAAGAACGCTACAAGATCCTGTTTGGAAAGATTGCGGTTTTTACGAAACCTGCAGCTCCGAAATGAAATGACCCACGGCGTGAAGGCCGTCTTTTTCAAGGATCCGAAGGGTCTGGGTTCCGATGACCGCAATGTCCGCTTTTCCTTTGAGATAATCTACGTCACTTTTTTCACTGACGCCGAAACCCACCGCCAGTGGGAGGGAAGTGGCCGTGCGGCATTTCTTGAGGTAATCATCAAGATCGGTATTGAATTTGGTCCGAGCCCCTGTAACGCCCTTTCTGGCCACACAGTAAACGAACCCGTTGGCAAAGCCGCTTAAGTACTGCATGCGCCTAAAAGGGGTGGCGGGCGTGAAGATGAGCACGGAAGACAAACCGTGAGCGCGCATGGTGTTCAGGTATTCGGTGCCTTCTTCGAGGGGCAGATCCGGAATAATGGCGCCTTTGAGATATGATTTTGCCATTTCGGCCACAAAAGATTTAACGCCGTATCGATACAGGACGTTGTAGTAGGTCATAATCAGGAACGGTATTTGAAATTCCCGGGCCGCTTGATCAGCAAACGTGAGGCATTTCTCCACGGTGGCGCCGCCTTCCAGTGCCCTCTGATTGGCGCGCGAAATCACCGGTCCGTCGGCAATGGGCTCAGAAAATGGGATTTGCAGTTCCATCAGGTCCACGCCTGCCCTCACCATTGTCTCAACCAGGTTCATGGAGTCTTCGAAGGAAGGATATCCTGCAACAATATGGGTCATGAGGAGTATTGATTTTTCTTTCAACCGCTTTTTCAAATAAGTTTCAAGCATGATAACCCTTCACTTTTTCCATGAACAACCGCATCCGCTGATGATCTTTGATTCCTGGGCTTTCTTCAATGCCGCTGCTGATATCAACGGCAAACGGGCGAACCTTTGCCAGGGCTTTTTCTATATTTTCAGATCCCAGGCCGCCGGAAAGGACCATGGGGATGCCTGTTTTCTTGGCTTTGACGGCGAGGCCCCAGTCAAAAATTTTCCCTGTTCCACCGTTAAAGCCTTTTTGATAGGTGTCCAGGAGGATGGCCCTTACATGATTTCTAAAATCAGGGATCGGTAAAAGGGATTCTTCTCCTTGTATGCGAAAGGCTTTGATGACCTTGGGGCCCAGTTCAGCACAGGCGGAGACGGGCTCATTGCCATGGAACTGAATTAGGTCCAGATGGCAGAAATCCACAATCTTTCGAATTTTCATCGGGTCTTCATTTACGAAAACCCCTACGGTCTTGACAAATGGAGAGATCCTTAGGGCAATGTCCCTTGCTTTTTGTGGTGTGATTTGCCTGGGGCTTTGTGCAAAAACGAACCCCAGTGCATCTGCGCCCAATTCAACGGCCTTCTCAGCATCCACCCACCGGGTAATGCCGCAGATTTTGACCTGAGCCATCCTTTATTCTCCAGCCTTTACGATTTCCACAGCTTTCTCCCCAGGATCATCTGCTGCCATCAGTGCCGAGCCCACCAGCACCGCCTGAATATTCAAACCCTTAAACGCCATCACTTCTTTACCGGATCGAATGCCGCTTTCGCTCACCACCACGCGGTCTTTTGGAATAAGGGGCGCCAGGTCGAGGGTGGTGTTCAGGTGGATTTTGAAAGTATCCAGGTCACGGTTGTTGATGCCGATGATTTGCGCATCACATTTCAGTGCCTTTTCAAGGTCTTTTTTGTCGTGGATTTCCGTCAGCACGGCCATACCGTATTCCTTTGCGGCATCGAGCAGGCACTTTAATTGTTCAGCGGACAGGATCCTGGCAATGAGCAGCACTGCGTCGGCGCCAAATGATGCGGATTCCGTGATCTGGATTTCATCAACAATAAAATCCTTTCTAAGAACCGGCAGACGGACCGCCTTTTTGATTTCAGGCAGGTTTTTAAGATCTCCTTTAAAAAAAGAGCTGTCCGTCAACAGCGAAATGGCAGAGGCGCCCGATGCTTCATATGTCTTGCCGATGGCAAGGGGATCGCAAATTTCACGAATAATGCCCGCCGAAGGGGATCCGAATTTGATTTCGGCAATCAGGGAAATCCCCCCATCGGACGTAAGGGCTCTTTTGAAGTTACGTGGGGTTTCTGAAAGTCTTTTCGCTGACGTCATAGGGGCAGCCTTTTTAAGCTTTTCCACTTCGATTCTTTTGGCTTCCAGGATTTCAGCCAGTTTGGCGTGCATCTAGAGTTCCTTTCGCACGAAGTCGGTGCAACCCCGGGTGAAATCAACCAGCGCATTCAGTTTTTCCAGCGCCTTTCCAGAGTCGATGACCGATTCGGCCCGTTTAATCCCTTATGAAAATCCGCATCCAGGCCTGAGGCCACATAGGCGGAGGCCGCATTTAACAGAACCATTTCTCGTTTGGGGCCTTTTTCGCCATGAAGGATGCTTCGAACGATTTCGGCGTTCCGTTTGGCGTTGCCACCTTGAATGTCTTTTGCGTCAGCCCGATTAAAACCGTAGGTTTCAGGCGCCATTTCAAAGGTATTGAGATTGCCGTTCTTGAGATGGGTTATTCTGGTTTTGCCGCAAATGCTGATTTCGTCATAGGTTCCCTCGCCGCAAACCACGAAGGCTTCGCGTGTTCCCAGGTTGCCCAGTACGCTGGCCATCATTTCCGTTAGGTCAGGAGAATAAACCCCCAACACCTGAACATTTGCGCCAGCCGGATTGGTCAGGGGGCCCAGCAGGTTAAAAACGGTTCTGAGCCCGATTTCGCGACGTGGTTTGGCGGCGTATTTCATGGCCCCGTGAAAACTGGGCGCATACAGAAACCCGATGCCCACTTCATTGACACAGCGCTCCACGTCCGCATGATTGATGTCCAGGTTGACGCCCAGGTTTTCCAGAACGTCGGCACTGCCGCAAAGGCTTGAAACCGCCCGATTGCCGTGTTTGGCCACGCGCAAACCGGCGCCGGCCGCCACAAAAGCGGTGGTGGTGGAGACATTGAACGTTCGGGTTCCGTCCCCTCCGGTTCCCACAATGTCCAGAAGGGTCTCATCTTCCGCATTGATTTCATCGCGGTCGATGTTGACCAGGTGGTTGTTGACGTCAATTTTGCCGGCCTTTTCCCGCATCACTTTAGCGGCCCCCGTGATTTCCGAAACGGTTTCGCCTTTCATTCTGAGAGCCGTCAGAAATGCGCCGATCTGAGAAGATGTTGTCTCTCCAGTCATGATTTCATTCATGACGGAAACCATTTCCGCTTCTGTCAGATCTTGTCCGTTTACCACTTTAGCAATTGCTTCTTTAATCATTGGCCTATCCTCCTTAAAAAGTTTTTCATCATATCCATGCCGGAATCGGTCAGAATCGATTCCGGATGAAACTGCACCCCTTCCATGGGGTGTTCCTTGTGTCTGAGTCCCATGATTTCTCCCCGTTCGGTCCAGGCGCTGATCTCAAACCCTTTAGGAATCCGATCTTTATTGACCACAAGGGAATGATAACGAATGGCGGAAAAAGGATTGGGCAGGTCACCGTAGATCTCCCGTCCATCATGGAAGATCCGGCTTGTTTTGCCGTGCATGATCCGTTCGGCCCGGATGACTTCACCGCCGAAAGCGGCCGCCATGGACTGATGGCCTAGACAAACGCCCAGAACGGGAATCCGTTTGCCAAAATACCGAATGGCTTCCACTGAAATGCCGGCATCACTAGGCGTGCCCGGACCGGGAGAAACGACCAGGGCCGTGGGGCTTAACGCTTCGAGATCGGAAATACGGCAATGGTTGTTCCGTCGCACCGAAATTTTTCGACCCAGCATTTGAATCATCTGGACCAGGTTGTAGGTAAAAGAATCGTAGTTGTCGATCATCAGAATCATGGTCTTTGTGTCCTCCGGATGGCCTGAAACATGGCGCCGGCCTTGTTGAGGGTTTCCCGGTATTCGCTTTCCGGGTCGGAGTCGGCCACGATGCCGGCGCCCACCTGAAAAGACAATCGGTTCTTGTGGCGAGTCATGGTGCGGATGGTGATGCAAAAGTCCATGTTGCCATTGAACCCGAAATACCCCACCGCCCCCGCATAGGGGCCTCTGGGTGAGGGTTCCAATTCATGGATGATTTCCATAGCCCGAATCTTGGGGGCACCGGAAACGGTTCCCGCCGGGAATGACGCCATGAAGAGATCAAAGGCGTCTTTTCCAGGCGCAATATTCGCTTCCACACGGCTCACCAGGTGCATAACATGGGAGTAACGCTCCACTTCCATGAGTCGGGGAACGCTTACCGTTCCAGGAGCTGCCACCTTTCCGGCATCATTTCTACCCAGATCCACCAGCATGATGTGCTCGGCCCGTTCCTTAGGGTCCGTCATGAGCTCTTTTTCGAGGTGCTGATCTGTCTCTTCATCCGCTCCCCTGGGGCGTGTCCCGGCGATAGGACGCAGTTCAATTTTACCGTTCGTCAGGCGAACCAGAATTTCAGGGGATGCGCCCATGAGCCTGCTGTCACCGAAATTGAGATAAAACATGTATGGAGAGGGATTAACGCTTCTGAGGTTTCGGTAAAGGGCAAAGTCTTCACCGGATATCCGGCCCTCAAACCGTTGCGATAGAACCACCTGAATGGCATCTCCCTGGGTGATGTAATCTTTTGCTTGTTCGACGGCGGCCGTGAATTGATCTTTTTTCATGTTGGCTTTCAGATCCGATATATGCGGACCATTTCCCGCCATGACGCTGGAAACAGGTTGTGTGAGTTCAGAGATGGTATTATTTACCGTATCACAGGCTTTAAAATAGGCGGATTTCAGGTCAGTCTCTTCATGCAGGTGCGCATGGGTGACCAAAGTGATTTTGTGGGTCAGGTGGTCAAAAATGATCAACCTTTCAGAAGCGGTGAAGATGCATTCGGGCATCGTTTCATCCAGACAATCCCCGGGGACGGGCTCCCAGGTGCGGATTAGGTCGTAGTTGAAAAATCCCACGAGTCCACCCTGAAAAGGGGGGAGATCTTTTGATGGCACCGAACGGTTTTGTGAAGCCAGATCCCTCAAAACGACCAGGGGGTTTTTAACCGCGTCAAGAACGGTTGTCTCATCATCTTTTGAAATTTCCATGTTTCCGTTCTTGAAATGGACCACCAGCCGGGGCTTGTATCCGATAAAGCTGTACCGCCCCCAGGTGACGCCGCCATCAGCACTTTCCAAGAGGTAGGAGAATGCTTTATCCTTGATTTTCAGATAGGCCGAAACCGGTGTTTCCGTGTCCGCCAGGAATTCTCCGTATACCGGAATCAGGTTGCCCTGTTTTGCCATCTCTTTGAATTCCGTGAGTGAAGGTCGTATTTCCAAAATGATCTAAAATCCTCAAAATAAAAAAGGGCCGCGGGAAATTTGCCCCACGGCCCTT